>OHYC01000039.1_pt1 | contig 68354 bp, 62 predicted proteins | sample 1580171 | NCBI WGS metagenome assembly OHYC01 (sample SAMEA3882526, study PRJEB24775) | human gut metagenome | biome: human-associated habitat; feature: intestine environment; material: feces | place: Netherlands | collected 2009/2010
TTCTCCCTTTACAGGACGGAAGCGACTTCGAGCTATACGAGGCAATTGACGCAATCGAAAATACAGTATTAGCTCGACCTGAAAAAAAACTCTATAACATATCCTTTGGGCCAAAGGGAGCCATCGTCGATGACAGCATCAGTCGATTTACTTATGTATTAGATCGGTTGACTTACGATGTTCCTGATGACGATATAAACCCTCTGTTTTCTGTTGCTGTAGGAAATGATGGAGATTTGACTTATCCTTGCAATCGAATTCAAGCTCCGGCTGATATGGTTAATGGACTCGGTGTCGGTGCTTATTCCATTGCACGTGACGGCAGGAAAATTCGCGCAGATTATAGTTGCATTGGAGAGGGAAGAGAAGGTGCAAAAATAAAGCCTGACTTTCTGGAATTCGGGGGCAGCTTGGATAGGCCGTTTATAATTGCAGGAACAACACCAAACACACTATCCGCCTCTGCCGGAACAAGTTTTTCTTCGCCATTAGCCGTAAATAAGATAGGCCGATTAATGGCCAAAAGCGAGAGTATTACTCCTCACATCGGGAGAACTTTACTGATTCACAATGCACAAATTGACAGTCATCTTACGCAGGAAGAACAAGGCTACGGATTTTGCGCAGAAGAGATGGACAATGTTTTGAATTGCGAAGATAAAAAAGTGACCATTCTCTACTCTGGTACCCTAGCGCCATCGCAGACTGTACGTCTCCCTGTTTTTGCCCCTCAAATCAACAATGTTTGCGGCAATGTTACTATTACATGGACCGTGGCAACGATTGTCGACCCATTCATCGGAGATCCTGACGCCTATACAAACAACTGCATCGAAGATACCTTTTTCCCTCATGAGATGGTCTTTATGTTCAGCAAGAAGGGTGTCGGTAATCGCAAATTAAATCTCCTAAATGAGAAACATATTGCCATTGCAAGAGATCTGCTAAACACCGGATATCAGAAAGCAGATTTTCCTGTAAGTCACCCCAGTAAAAAGTATTGGGATGAAACCGATTTGAGAGCAATCGATATGAAGTGGGATACAGTAATACGGCGGTATGTTCGTATGCGCGGCTCTTCTTTACTAAACCCTGCCATTACTCTCCATGCTATTGCACGTAACGGCTTTGGGAATGCAAAGCTGCGCTATTTTGCAGCGGTTTCTATTGAGGCTCCTCGATATATAGGCAGTTTATACGATGCTATTTTGCAGAATTACAAGAACCTAACTCCTATCGAGATCAGAAATGTAAATCGAATCATGGTAGATCGTTAGCACCAGCGTATCAAATCCCTCTCTCGCCGCCGTAGGCGAGTTGCAACACGCCCTTTGCATCGTAGGAGGGTAGACGCACACCCGAGCCGCGAAAAGCGCCACAGCGCCCAGTAAGCGCGAAAGCGCCGGAAAACAGAAAAAGCCCCCTCGACAGGACGGTAAAATCCTGCGAGGGGGCTTTCGGATTTATTGCTCTTTGTGAAGGAGGCCGTGCACCAGCTCACGAGCATTTGCTGCGTTGGCGTTTTCCTGTGGGGGCTGCGCAAGCAAGGCCTTTACCCTGGCGCGCGCAGCGTCCATTGGCTTCTGTACCGGTGGCGCTGCAGCTGCCTGTGCTGAACCCCATCGAAGGGCTGCTCGAAGCAAGCCGTAGGGGTCAGTATCCTTGGATGCTGCTTTTTTATATGCTTTTCCAAAGGTTGCGACTGCGCGATCTCTGTTCGTAGCACTTTGAGCAAAAGCATGAGAGAACACATCTTTTGCCATGTTTTGTTTCACCTGCCTTGAATTCTTGAATTTATAACCCTCTGCGGTCATCCTGTTCTGAAAAAGGAGGAACGCGCTGACTATGACGCGTAATGAAGAAGGGCAGTACACCGGATGACCGCAGATGGCGGATAGATTATCCTACGGGAGGTCCCCGAATGGCATTTTGGAAAGGTCCTGTCATCTGAATATGCGCCTCCATGCATGGTGTTTTTGACATGGTATTTCCTTGGGGCAGAGGATTTCTCGCTTAACTGTCGGGAGTTTCCTTGTCGAGATCATTTCCCCAGCGAAGTAAGGGGCGGTATCATTTGAGTATCCGCTTGCTGCTTTGCCTGCGGAGATGCAAAATCACCCGGGGCATGGCGCTCTGCACTGCTTTTCCTACTCTGCCGCTTATCCCTGCGAGCAATTTTGTCGTACGGCCAAGGGGTTCTCCGCCGAAAGATTCATTTTTTGACAAAGCCCATTTACGAGCGACATCCTATTTGCTTTTCAAAAGTACATTCCCACGAGTTCATCCTGCGTTGTGATGACCGTTTATCTGTACATCGTTCTCGACACATCTTCTTCTATTTCCGCGATGGCTTCTCTTACTACTTCTTTCAGACTGTCTCCGTAATCTGCCAAAGCCGCTATCGTTTCCGGTGTCGCATTTCCTTCGACATGAAAAGTGTTTTCGATAATGATGGGCGGCAGTTCGCTGGATTGTCCGGGCAGACTGGCCGATAGCGCACCGTCTCCCTGAATAGTATGCATAGCCTCCAGCAGCTGTGGGGCGAAGGTGATGGCCTGGATCTCCATGCTCTCGCGCATGGCGGCGGTCTCCTCGGCGGTCATGACCTGCTCGCCGCCGTTGAAGTAGACCAGCTCCGGGCCGTTTTCGCCGACGAGGGCAAAGCCGGGTGCGGCGGACTGCGTACCAACTGCGTAGCCGGGAATGCTGCCGGCCGTTCCGGTACCGGACGCGGACAGTGCGGCTCTGGCTGCGGCGGCGACGCGGTTGTAGGCAGCGGTCACCTGGGGCAGCATACCGACAGCTCCGTCGATAAAGCCCTGAATGGTGGCCTGCGCGCTTGCCTTTGCCTCGTCGCCAAGGTCCATCGCTTCAATGTCCTCAGCAAGCGCCGTCTGCAGCTCGTCCATGGTGGCCGTGAAGTCGGTCTTGAGGTCGGCTACGCTCCCCGCTGCGTTCTGCTGCTCCTGCTGCAAAGTCTTCCAGTTGGCTACCATCGTGGCCAGCTGCTCGTCGGTGGCGCCTGCCATACCGGCGATCGCGTTCACGCTGTCGGAGCTGCCGTCAGCAAAGGAGGCGATCATGTCGCTCAGCCCCTCGATGTCGGCGCTGCGGTCAGTCAGGGATTGCAGGTTGGCGTTGTAGTCCTGCCAGTAGGTGATCTGGCTCTCCAGCGCGGAATTGATGCTGCCTGCGCTGGTTGCAACGACCTTTGCGGCCTCGTCCCAAAGCTGATACTGTCCCGACACGCTCTCATAGGCGGCGTTGTACGCCTCGTTGTAGGCTTCTATGAGAGCATTGAGTTTCTGCTGCACACCCGAGATCTCTGACTGGAACTCCTGCATTTGTTTTGCGGTCTCGGCAGTCACATCGGTGTTGGCGGCGTTAGCAGCAATCATCCGGTTAATTGCCTCGTTTGCCAGGTCCATTTCCTGTTTGGCCTCGGCAACGGCATCTGCGTCCGCTTCGATCGCCTTGTTGTAGTTTTTGATGGACTTCTCGGCAGCCCAGATTTCATCGTTGGTCTCGTAGATGGAATTTTGCAGGTCATAATACTCTTGGCTGAGGAAGTTGGTGGCGTCGGCCATGCCGTAGTATTCCTTGTTGTATTCCTCAGCCTGCTTTGCCGCGTCCGCCCACAACTCGTCCATGCGGGTGTAGGTGTCGTTCAACTTCTCCTGAGCGGCCTCCAATTGGAGCTGTGCCTTGGTAAGTCCAATGCTGTTTTCAGCCTGTTCCACCAAAACTGCGTTGTACTGCTCTGCAAGTTGATTTTTATACTCCTGATATGCCTGAGCCTCTGCGTTCTCCTTCCACGCCTGGGTATTAGCACGCAGTGCAGCGGTACCACCTTGAATCGTTCCGTTTTGGACATCAATCAAATCAGAGAGTTCCGGCATCAGTTGACACAGCAATGTCAGCGTATTCCGGTATTGCTCCTGTTCCTCGTTGGAGAGGCGGGTGTAGTCTCCCATCTCCTCCAGCTTGGTAATGTACTGATCCGCAATCTCAGCCGTTGCCGAAGTCTTAGCGGCGGTTGATTCAAAGGCGTCCCCCGCCTCATCCATCGCCTCGCGCATTCCACGCGAGGCTTCGGTCAGCTCTTTCACAGAGGGAACGGCATCGTTTGCAGCGGCTGTGGCGAGAGCTGCGATGACCGCAACTGCGCCGGCCACAGCAGCGGTCACGGCGAAGATCGGCCCCAGCGCAGCTGTAGAAACCGTTGCAAATGCTGCTGTTGCCGCATGCGCAATCTTAATGATGACGGTATAGCCGGCAAGGGCGGCAGCTACAAGACCGATGGAGCCTGCAAATGCTGTGACGGCATTGACCAGAGCCGGATTCTTCTGAACGAACTCGGTAAAGCTGTTGAGCGCCTTCGTTCCCATTTCATAGGATTTTCCAAGCGCCGGGGTATAGGCATCTCCGATTGCTACCTTGAGGTTGTTGTAGGCGTTCTGCATCATGGTCAACCGGCTCTGCGCGGTGGCGTAGCGCTTGTTGGCCTCGTTGGTGAGGGCGGTATTCTGCTGCCAAGCAGTATTTGCAGTGTTCACTGCGCCAGTCATCTGGTCTGCGGCAAGACCCAGGGCTTTGAGCATATTGCTCTGCCGGATGCCGGTCAGACCCAGGTCTTCCAGCACGAGGACGGTGCTCTCGCCCTGCTCGTCCAGCTTGCCGAGCCCGCCGATGAAGGAAGTCAGGGCGCTCATGGCGTCGGTCTTCCACGCAGAAGAAAATTCTTCGGAGGACATACCCGCGATACGGGCGAACTCCGCGAGGTCGTCCTCGCCCTTTGCGACGGCCTTTTCAATGGCGTTGAGCGTCTGGGTCATGGCGGTACCGCCTGCCTCGGCTTCGATGCCGACAGAGGACATCGCCGCCGCCAGAGCCATGATCTCCGGCTCGGTCAGTCCGGCCAGCTTACCCGCCGACGCCAGGCGCGTACCCATCGCCACGATCTCGGATTCCGTCGTGGCGAAGTTGTTGCCAAGGTCAACGATGACAGAGCCGAGCCGTCCGTAATTGTCCGTTGCCATGCCGGTAATGTTGGCGAAGCGCGCAAGGGCGGTTGCTGCCTCGTCAGCCGTCATGTTGGTGGCAGTGCCGAGCATGGTCATGATCTCGGTGAAGTCCAGCAGGGCGTCCTTTTGGATGCCGAGCTGTCCCGCGGCTTCGGCGACCGCCGCGATCTCCTCTGTGGTGGCGGGGATCTCCGTGGATAGTGCCTTGATGGAGTCCGACATCGTTGCCAACTCCGAATCCGTAAGATCAGTGGTCTTGGCAACCCCGGTGATGGCACTCTCAAAGTCCATGGATGCCTGAGAACAATCAGAAAAGTATTCATAGATTTCCTTCAGCGCAGCAGCGACGCCAGCGGCCACGATGGCCTCATGAACCGCATTGAATGCGGTCTCTGCTCTTACGCCGAAGGTATTTGCTTTTTCTGCGGCAGCCTCTTCCTTTTTCCTGAGAGCGTCGATTTCTCCGGCAAGCTGTTCAGAGCTGTGAGCGAGCTCATCGGTGTTGATGCCCGCCTCCTCTAACGCACTGCTCATTCCGTTCAGCTTTGCCGTCTGCTTCTCCAGCGAAGCGGAGGTCTTGTCGATCTGAAGCTGCTTTGCCAGCAGCTTGTTCTTCATGTCGGCGGACTCGTTGCCGGTCTCCTCCATCTCCCGCTGGATATTGTCATATTGCTGCCGCAGCATTTCCAGCCGCTTCCGTGTCGCTTCCACGGCTGCCTGCTGCTTTTGGAATGCGGAAATATCCGCCTGCATTTTAGAGAGTTCTTGGATTTCCTTCTGCATGGATTCAAGCTCTTGCACAGCCTGCTTAAATGCCTTGCTATAGCTTCCGCCCAGTTTGGCGTTTAGCTGGAACATCATAGTATACTCTTTGAAAGCGCTCATTTGTCAGCCCTTCTTTCTGCCTAAGGATCAGCGCCTTTTATCGTTTAGATACCGGCGCTGAGAAGGAAAGATCTCGCCCTGTTACGAATCCTTCGAAAATCACGCAGCGGCATCGCCGTGAACGCATCTACACCGAGCCTTTCTTTGCAGGCTCGGGCAGCCAGACGGATCTGATACTCGCCGGACATTTCGGCTACCACGACCGGCTTGCCCAGCGCCTGAAGCTCATTCTCGATGGCGATATCATCATCGCCGGACAGCTTGCTGAAATCAAAGGTCAGCGTGTCGTAGGTGCGCCCCTCAAAGGTGAAAGGCGTATCGAAGGTGTGGGTGTAACCTGACAGCTTACCGGCTACCGCTTCCTGCTGAATGGCCTCCAGCGCATTCAACTCCGTATCGCTCAAAACGACCTTGTTCTTGATCTTGTCCATTTGTGCACCTCATCTTTCCGGCGGATAACCGCCAATTTATTCGCAAACGCCCTTTTCACAGCGATTTGCAGCAAAAATGTCAGTAGATTTTTTCATGATTGCGTAACGAAATGCAAAAAATTTTGCGCTGTAACTACGCTTTTTTCGGGGTCGGCGAGCCCGCGGCGTGTGGGGCGGGGGTCGTCACAGTACCTTTTGCCGTCGTCGCCTGTTGCAACGCATTTCCCCGCCCTCAGCGCGACGATGCCGAGAGGGGGAGGGAGCGACACCACCTGTCGAGAGTGCGCCGCTCTCACGCGCCATCTGCGCCTTGAAGGGCTTACAGGGGACCGTTCCCGCTCCCGCCCGGCGTAGAGGTGAAGTGTCCCTTGTCCGGATGTACCCCCACTTGATAGCGAGCCAGTTCGATATTGACGACGGGCGCAGATTCTTCCTTTTTTGGACTCGATGTTTCCGGCTGTGCGTTATAATGCTCACGCACTCGCTCAAAGGCACGCACCTCTCCGCCCTTGCAGCTGAACTGCCCAATATTGGCGTACCAATGGGTGTATTCCGATTTCTCCTCGAGTTTGTCCCATACCTTGGCTTGTTCTTCGGTTGCAAGATGGATCTCGTCCAGCGCCTTTTCATATGCGGAATTTGCCTTTGCCAGATCCGAGTAAGCATCGCAGGCAGCTTGATAGAGTTCCTCGCTGCCGCGTACATGTGCCGCCCGCAGCATCTTGATTTGCGTGGAAATGGCAGCTTTGCGCGCTTCGATTTTCGCCAGCTTGTCCTGCTCCTGTGCGAAGGTGTCGGCATCACCGGTCCCAGCCGCATCTACCACCGCCGCCTGCATCCCGCGGATTTGAGTGTCCAGTTCTGTCATCTGCTTTTCGAGTGCAGCGACCTTATCCCGGATTCCCTTCTCACGGAGCCGCACATCGGCAAAATAGAGATCGCACATATGCTGCGCCGTGGCGGTGACTTCCTTGTTTTGCTGAGCGAGCTCGATGAGCAGATCCGTGACGGCATCGCTGCTCATCTGTGCCTGGGTCAAAATTTCTGTGATGTTCATAAAGGTGTCCTCCTCAAAAAGCGGCTTTGCCGCAGATTTTGTGTTATTTCGCTATTTTCGCAGCGTTCATACCACGATACGCCGCAGCTCTTAATGCATTGCCCGATATGTACCGCAGCAGAGCCGCAGCAACATCCCAAGGCATACCTTCAAGGTAGTGGAGCATAGCACCGACTCTCCCCGCATCGTCCTCTATCAGCTTCAAGGTTTGGAGTGCTGTCTCCCTGTCCTGCTCGATAGCGGCTTTTTCACGCGTAATTTTCTGTTCCAGTTCAAAGATATTGCGCTCTAAGTTCTCTGAGAAACCGCTTTCTATGGCCACGCTGTAGGACTCCTTTAGGGAAAACAGCAGTTGCTCCGAATTGAACAGTTCTGTCTTCCTGATGAACAGGTTGGTCAACTCGCTTCTTGTCATCCTTTTTCACCCGCCTTTCCGTAGTGTGCTCTCATCCATTCTTCGACCAAACGCTCTCGCTGGAGTACGATTTCTTCTACAGCGCTTGTCCCTGTGGATTTGAACCTCCTGATACCGATCTGCAGGGTATAATTGGTGTTTTGCTCCAAGTATTCGTTGAGGCCGTTCTGAAACCGCGCTTTGTATAGCGCGGACAGAGCCGCCTGCTCCTGCTGCCCCACGTTGCTCTGCGTACACATGAGTTCCTTTGCAATTTCATCACGAGGCAATTCGTCGTAGTAGTGCGCACGGAGAATCATTTCCTGTTGGGACGGCAGTTCGTTCATTGCCTTGTCTAAGGTCCTCCGGAGTTGATGAAGATACAGCTCTCTCGTGGCTTGTTCCTCTACGCTTTCCCCGCCGTCCGGGATGGTATCAAACAGGCTGAAATCATCTTCGCCAACAGGAGCATCACCGGACACAGCATCTCGAATGCTGTCCAATCTCTGTGCTGCGGTGCGATATCCAGCCGCTTCTGCAAAAGAGGTCTTGATTGAAAGACTCAAAATCGTAAGAAATTTTCCCGCTTCCGGGTTGAAATACTTTACGGCCTCCAGAAAACCGAAGTATGCTTGATTTGTCAAATCAGTCTCTTCACCGCTACAAGGAAGTCCCTGCTGTCCTTTGTGGGAGATATACTCCCGTGCCTTCATGGCAATAAACTTTACGACTTGCTCCCAGAGCTGGGGAATCAGATATTCCTCTCCCTGCTGGATGCGGATAGCCAGTTCCTCATTCGACATCTACCCCTTGACACCTCCTCGCCGCCAAAATATAATGTTTTTGCAATGAGACTGCGGCGGGTCGGTGCGCTTACGGCCTGAAGGGAGTGCGGAAGTACAGCCGCACTCCTTCTTTTTTTGCAGCTCGGTCCATTTCCTGCATTCGGAGGAACTGTGCCCTTGCCAGCACCCGCAGCCACCGACTCTTGACCTTCCGGAGACTGCGGAGCGCGTTTTTCTGCCAACGAGGAGAGCTGTTCCAGTGATTCCGGAGCCAATTGATGATGAACAGCTCCCGTGTGTCAGCATCGTAGCAGATGACGCCGTGGCGGTGTTGCAACCGATCCAGAATATCCCTCACCTCATACCGCTCCATCCCTGTCTCGAACGCAATGGTCTTGATGCTGACCTCATAGCACCCGCAGAGATTGGTGCGGGGATTGGTCAGGCAGTACAGGTAGACATACCGCTCTTCCGGCGTGAAATTATCAACCACCTGCGGGCTTGTCCAAAAGCCGGTGTTGATGCTGCTGATTCGCCCCATGCTCTACCTCCATTCGATGAAACCGCCGAGGGTACCCGCTCCCGCAAAGAGAGCGAGTCCCGTCAAGCTCTGCCAGATGATACGGCTGAGTGGGATCAAGTCCTGGTCGCTGGCTCCGGCGGTACCGATCAGGAGTAGGAACCCGGCAGCGCTGATGACGCCGCAAAAACGCTTACCCATCTTGCTCCCCCTCCCACGATTCGTACATCTGATGAAGCTGCTGCAACTCGTCCATAGCGTTCCTGCCAAAGCCGCGCCGTTCTCCATTGCCGCTGCCGTTTCGGATGCCCCAACGGTCGCGGCTGCATCTGCGGATGACCAGATTCCAGTCCTTCCAGCGGTTTTTATTCCCGGTGCTTTGCGCGGACTCATCTATGTAGTCGATGCAGCGTGTCAACTCATCTTTGCCGAGGTCGTCGATCAGCCGGGCGTATTCCTCCTCGGTAAGCCGCACCCAGCCGTGCGCGCCGTGCTTGTGGCGCATAGCCGCCCCTGCGGGAGCGGGCGCGGCAGCGCCGTTCCTCCTACTCTCTCTATCTTGTATCTGACTATCTATCTCTAACTCTTTCTCTAATCTCTTTTCTCTATCTCTAATATCTATATCTGTGTGGACATTTTCGTGGACATCACTGTGGACAATGTCCACACCCAAAGGCGGAAGCTGTGGCGGACTTTTTCTCTGGTTTTTCTTTTGCGCGGCGTAATCTGTTTCGCTTCCGACAAGATTTTTGTGGTCGGTCAAAACAAGTGTGCCGTCCACATCCTCGTAGATTAGCCCAACAGACAGATAGAGATTTAGGGCAACACGGATGGTATCGGCAGAGAACCATTTGCAATCGCGCTGTATTTTCGCAACATCATAGGGGATGGTAATTTCTCCTATCTGGCGGCTTAGTCGCCCACCCGTGTTGATTGTTTTGAGACAGAGAAGTTGGTAGAGGACGACATAGTTGGCACCGTCTGGCTGTTCCATGAAATAGTCGATCGTATCGGAGGTCATGAAACTCTCCTTAAGCTTTATCCAGTAGTACCGTTTACCTGTTGCCATGGGTCAATCCTCCTCGTAAGGAAGCAGACAGACAGAGACATCATAACCCAGAAGAATGGCTGTGAGGCCTTCTGCCTCGGCAATAGAAATTCCGTTGAGACGAATCACATTGTGTCTACCGTCAAAGGCATTTACCAGACTTTCGCTATCATAGATCAGCAGATCATACTTCATCGTGCTGCGCCTCCTCTCCATTCAGCTTCTCGCCGAAAATCTCCAGAACGCGTTGCTGTGCGGCAGAGTCGAGTTCAGTAACGATCTCTTTGACCCGTGCAAGGATTTCAGCGTCAGACTGGGGCCAGACTTTCGGAGGCACAGCCTTGAAAGCGGCTTTGCCGGGCTTGTACTTCCGTGCTGCGGTATCGAGCAGATACAGGTCGCTCATGACCTCAGACAGGTAATGGCTCAGAATGTCCATACGCCAGATAAGCTCCTTGAAGGTGGCACGTAGGACATATTGGTCAGTGTCATCGATTTCCTCGTCATCGAGACGAAAGTCCATCGCACTGTTGAGCAGATGATTCGCAAGCTGTGCGCCCCGGAAAGCACCGAAAATCTCATCGGACAGCAGATAAGCGGCGCGGGTCTTTTCACAAGTTAACTTTTCCATCAAAATTTCCTCCTCAAAATTTGCCGGAGGCGTTGACTGCGCAGCCTGGTTTGTGTAAAATAAGGCTGACAGTCCGCTTCGGCGGTCGGTTTGTATAGGGACGCTCACACTGCTTGGTCGGCTGGTGGGCGTCTCTTTCTGTTGTGCGGCAGTCCTCGCAGACCTCGCCGGGGTCGAGGTTGGCACCGCAGTGAGGGCAGGTTCGATAGTATGCCATCTGCGTCACCATCCTTTCTGTCTGGGCTTGCGGTAGGTTGTTGCAACAGCATTCAGTGGCTTTGCCGGATGTGTGCAGCGAGCCAGCCATGCGTCGATGTGCTCCTGACGGAAGAACACCTTGCCTCCAGGCCGCAACTGGATGTACGCCAGCCGTCCCGATGCCCGAGCTTCGTCGATGACCGACAACGCACATGGGATTTGCTCGGCGAGCTGCTGGCGGGTAATCAGATCATTCATGCGAATCCTCCTCTGAAATAATCGCCGCAACAGGTAGTTGCAGTCCAGCGGCAATGCGACCGGCTGTCCGCGGCGTACAAGTACCACGCCGGATGACTGTCGAAATGTTTTGCTTTGCAATACCGGAGGCCGTTGAGAGTTGGCTCAGTGTCATCTGATTTTCAGCCATAATGCTCTCAATTTTCGTTCGACTAATTTTCATTTTGTCACCGTCCTTCTCGCAGAGTAACTTTTGTTTCTCTTTGCACCGTCATATTATCAGAAACTTTTATTACTGTCAAGAATTTTTCAGAAAATTTTGTTGCTGTTTCAGAAACGATATGATATGCTTAACACACGAGGTGATTTTATGGGTGTAGGGGAAAATATTCGATCCGCTCGTCAAAGAGCCAATTTGACACAAAAGCAATTAGGCGCGTTGTGTGGAATTGCAGAGCCAACTATTCGTCGGTATGAACTGAACAAACTAAACCCCAAATTTGATACGATTGCAAAAATCGCTTCTGCACTTGGCGTTTCTGCTGCAAAGTTAATGGCATATGAATGGGTCGATGTTGGGTATTGGACAGAACGTTTTCAACGAGGGCTAAGCCTGTTTCTCCAAAATCTGAATAGAAGCGATGTGGGCGACTCTTCGTTTGATTTTGAAAGCGCCATTGAGATTGCCGAAGGGTGCATTGGTTTCTCCTTCGAAGATGCTTGCCAAATTGCATCAGATTTAGGTACGACCGTGGACGAGTTAATCACAGCAGGAGCCAACAACATTGAAGAAGCGAAAAAAATAAGAGCCGCCGGCGGAACGCCGGACAGCTCCAAATGAAAATACCGCTCCAGACTGATACTCTGGAGCGGCGGAAAGCAATGCACAAGGGAAACACTCATACACGGCTCGGAATCATTCTACCATTTCCTCCGAGCCGTGACAAGGGAGGATTGTTGAAATGGATAATCAGTTTGAATTTTTGGTGTATCGCACAGCGGAAGAAGATATTTCAATCAACGCTGTTGTCAAGGACGAAACCATTTGGCTCACGCAAAAAGCCATGGGCGAGTTGTTCGGCGTGGACAAATCCTCCATCAGCCGACATCTGAAGAACATCTTTGCGGAGGGTGAACTTCAGGAGGAAGTGGTTGTTGCAAAATTTGCAACAACCACTCCGCACGGTGCGATTGAAGGAAAAACGCAAACCAAGGACACACAGTTTTATAATCTGGATGCCATTATTTCTGTCGGCTATCGCGTCAACTCCCACCGCGCAACGCAGTTCCGTATCTGGGCCACCGGCGTTTTGAAGGAGTACATGACAAAGGGCTTTGCGTTGGACGATGATCGTCTCAAACAGGGAAAGACCGCTTTCGGAAAAGATTACTTCCGTGAGCTGCTTGAGCGCGTTCGCTCAATCCGTGCCAGCGAGCGCCGCATCTGGCAGCAGATCACAGATATTTTTGCCGAGTGCAGCATCGACTATGACCGCAATTCCCAGATTACACATGATTTCTACGCCATGGTGCAGAACAAATTTCACTATGCCATTGTCGGCCAGACTGCGGCCGAGATCGTCTACTCCCGCGCTGACCGGAGCAAAGACAACATGGGGCTGATGACATGGAAGCACGCGCCGGATGGACGCATTTTAAAGTCAGATGTCTCCGTCGCGAAAAACTACCTCGAGGAAAAACAGATCCGTCAACTGGAGCGCGCCGTCACTGGCTATTTCGACTACATCGAAGACCTGATCGAGCGGGAAAACACCTTCACAATGGAGGAATTTGCCGCCAGCGTAAACGAGTTTCTGACCTTCCGCAGATATAAGATTCTCCCGGACAAGGGGCGCATTTCCGCTCAGGCCGCAAAGAAGAAAGCGGAAACCGAATATGCCGAGTTCAACAAAACGCAGCGCATCTCCTCCGACTTCGATAAGGAGGTCAAGCGGATGCTGGAAAGCGGTCAACAGGGAGAGCTTGACTGATGGGCCGCCCGAAAAAGCAAACGCCCCAGTATAGCACCGATGTAATCAACGGCTATACCTATTACCGAACGCGAATTGTCGATGCGGATGGAAAGCGGGTTTCGCTCCGTGCGAAATCCCCCGAGGAGCTGGAGGCGAAGAAAGCCGAGGCTCTGCGGCAGATCGCGGAAGCAACCTTCCGGCTTGAAAATCCAACGGTTGCCGATTACTGCGAAAAGTGGCTGACAATGAAGACGGCCAACATTAGGGCAACGACCCTCGCGGATTACCGCTCCAAGGTGAAGCAGCACATCGTAAAGCCTTTGGGGGATAAGTATATGGCTGATGTGACCCCGGATGATATCAACCTGGCCATTCTCCCGGCATCGAAGCTGTCGCAGTCGGTCTATCAATCTGTTCAGATGCTCTACAAGCTGATTTTCGAGGCCGCGGTCAAAAGCCGCATCATCCAGGACAACCCTGCCGCAGATTTAAACCCCAAAGGTGGAAAACCACCGAAGGAAACAACAGCTTTGACAGACGAGCAGGTAAAAATCCTGCTGGATGCGATTCGCGGCCTGCCTCCCTATCCGTTTGTCATGATTGGCCTATATGCCGGCCTGCGCCGGGAGGAAACACTTGCTTTGAAATGGGACAGCATCGATCTTGACGGGAAGACGCCAACGATTAAGGTCTGCCGCGCATGGCATACCGAGCACAACCGCCCCGTCATATCAGATCAGCTAAAGACAAAGGCTGCACGCCGGAATATCCCCATACCGCCGCAGCTCGTTGAGTGCCTGAAGGAAGTCAAGTCAAAGTCGACCTCCGAATATGTCTTCGCCAGCAGCATCGGCGGTGGTCCGCTATCCTACACGCAATTTGCCCGCCTGTGGAAGTACGTCACGGTCCGCTCCACCAAGCCGCGCACCTATACCCGTTATCTTGAAAACGGAGAGAAGCTGAAGCGCACCGTCACCCCTGTTTTGGGTCAGCGCGCCGCCCATAACAATACAGTCATCTACAGCATGGATTTTCAGGTCAAGACTCACCAGCTGCGCCGTACCTACATCACCAATTTGATTTATGCCAATGTAGACCCGAAGACGGTGCAGTATCTGGCTGGACATGAAAATATCAAGGAGACGCTTGATATCTACGCAAAGGTCAAATATAATCGTCCCGAGGATATTGCGGCAACGATCAACAGTGCCTTTGCCCCGAAGCGGCAGGATGTCTCACCATAGAAAACTCTTCATAAAAGGGCTAAACAAAGGGCTAAATATCAAGATAAATGTGCATAGTCCTTGAAAACAAAGGGCAATTCATCGAAGGAAAATCAGCAGCCCGGTCTGAAGGCCGCCCGTCGTGCTCCCCAGTTCTCCAAGCGCTGATATTTCTATCACGCGCCGAAGAGCGAACTTTTCAACAAGAAGCCCGAAACCGTCAGGTTTCGGGTTTCTTTCTTTGTGTCTTGACAAAAATCTGCCGCCAATGAAGCTAAAACAGGAACTGTTTTTTTGATGCAAGGATCTGCTGTCTGGTACGATCAGATTCGTGGAGACTGGGGCAGATTGGCAGACGGAGCGCAGCACAGAAGCGTGACGAGGGAATAGCGTAAAAAATAAGTCCCTCCGGACGGAGGGACTTAAATAGCCAAACACAAGAGCACAGACAGAAAAAGAATACCGAGACTAATGCAGCAGACGATTTTCAAACCAGTATCCATTCCATGCACCTCTTTCTACCTTATTATTCTATCAGGCCGCATACAAAAGTCAATAAGAGGTGAAGCTGCCGACGGATGTTCTCCTGGTGTGCTGGCGTGAGAGTGCCGGGGCACGGTTGGAGTGGGCCTATGCGGAGAAGATTGGGAAAGAGATTGTCATGGCGGAACAGGGATGGATCGAGGAATATTTGGAGAGGGTGGAGACAGTCCCTGGAATTGAATAAAGCAAAAGAAACCCCCTCACTTTTGCAGCGAGGGGGTTCCGTTCGTAAAATCGAAGATAAAATGTCTTTTTTGAGTTTTTTATTGTCGTAATGGAAAATATTTTTACCGCCTAAAACGGCTGAAAACGTTGAAATATAAAGAAAACCACGCAATCACAAGGATTGCGTGGTTGGCGCGGAAGGAGGGATTTGAACCCTCGCGCCGGTTTTATCCAGCCTACTCCCTTAGCAGGGGAGCCCCTTCGGCCTCTTGGGTACTTCCGCAGGTCGATGGTGTTTTATGAAATTGGCGGAGAGAGTGGGATTCGAACCCACGGAGACTTGCGCCTCGCCGGTTTTCAAGACCGGTTCCTTAAACCACTCGGACATCTCTCCATCGGCAGAGGAGTTCTCCGGCTCTCAAACGCTTGATTAGTTTACCATAGATTGGGGCGGTTTGTCAACCGAAAACGGAGAATCTTTTTATAAAAATTTATCAGATGGAAAACGTTCACAATTTAAAGATGACTTTTCTGACAGGAACGGTTATAATAATGCCATCTGTCCGGCGGTTTTTGCCTCCGGCACACCTGAAGAATGACAGGAGGACCCATTTTGAAGAAACTGAACCAATGGATCGACCGGTTTGCGTACAGCCATCCTCGTTTCGGCATACCGAACCTGATGCTCTACATTGTTATCGCCAACGCGGTGACGTACATTTTGACGCTGTTCGCCGGGTCGGCGGCCCTGAGCTTTTTGAAATTTGACCTCTACCATGTGCTCCATGGCGAGGTGTGGCGGCTGGTGACCTTTGTGCTGCTGCCCTTTACCTATCGCCCCATATCGCTGTTTATCATGCTGTCCTTCTGCTACTTCGTGGGCGGGACGCTGGAACGGGAGTGGGGCACCGCCAAGTTCACCCTGTACTATCTCAGCGGTATGCTGTTCAGCGTGCTGTCCACGGTGATCCTCTCGCTGGCTACGGGGTATTACGGCTGGAGCCTGTCCGACGCCTATTACATCAACCTGACGATGTTCCTGGCCTTCGCAGTGATGTATCCCGACGCGCAGGTCTGGTTTTACGGGGTGATCCCTCTGAAGGCCAAGTGGCTGGCATGGGCGGACATCGCTTTGATGGCGTGGAACATCGCTCGGTCCGTGCGGTACGGTGCCTACGCCAGTGCTCTGGCCGCTGTGGTGGCAATTTTGAACTTCGTGATCTTCTTCTGGGAGGATATCAAGAGCATTTTGGGGATCCAGAGCCGCCAGCGGTCCAGACAGACTATTCAATTCAAGTCCGCCGTCCGGCAGCAGAAGAAGGCGGAGACGGAGCGAGGCTACCGCCACAAGTGCGAGGTCTGCGGCCGCACGGACGCTGACCACCCGGAGCTGGAATTCCGCTACTGTTCCAAATGCCAGGGCTATCACTGCTTCTGCTCAGACCACATTTTTGACCACCAGCACTTCACAAAATAAAGCAATCCCGGCGCGGTTTGACCGTGCCGGGATTTTTTGCCCTTACCGCTCCAAGGCGGCAGCGTACAGCTCGTTTTTGGAAAGGCCGGTGTGCTCCGCCACCTCCTTGGCGGCGTCCTTCAGCCGCATCCCCTGCTCCTTCAGAGCAAGAACTTGCGCCACGCCGTCCTCCAGCGTCACCACGGCGCCGGTTTTGGGGGCGGCACCGGCCACCACAAGGACGTATTCGCCCTTGGGGGCGTTCTCCTCGTAATAGGCCACGGCCTCGGCCAGGGTGAAACGCAGAACCTCCTCGTGGAGCTTGGTCAGCTCCCGGCACAGGGAGATCCGGCGGTCCGGGCCGAAGGCCTCCATCAGGTCATTCAGTGTGGTGCGGAGCTTGTGAGGGGCTTCGTGGAAGATCATGGTCCGGGTCTCGTCCTTTAAGGAATTCAGGTGCTCCCGGCGGCTTTTTTTATTGACAGTGAGGAACCCTTCAAAGGTGAAGCGTCCGGTGGGCAGACCGCTGACAGCCAAGGCGTTGACGGCGGCGCAGCAGCCGGGAATGGCCCGGACCTCCACACCGTTTTCTGCGCACAGCCGCACCAGATCCTCGCCGGGGTCAGAGATGGCGGGGGTGCCGGCGTCCGTCATCAGAGCGCAGGATTCTCCGGCCAGCAGTCGATTCAGAACGCTCTGCCCGGCGGTGACGTGATTGTGCTCGTGATAGCTGATCAAAGACTTTTTCACGCCGAAATGGTTCAAAAGCTTCATGGACACACGGGTGTCCTCCGCGGCGATGAAGTCCGCGTTTTCCAGCGTTTCCACCGCACGGGGGGTGAAGTCCCCCAGATTGCCGATGGGCGTAGCTACCAGATATAAAATGCCTGCCATGGTCAGACCTCCTGATCTCGAAAGTAAATGGCGTTCAGCTCCCAGGAGGGAGCGCCGGTGTCCGTTTGAAGAATAAGGGGGGATTGGATGTCAAGTCCCAGTTTGCCGCCCCGGCAGCCCTCTATCAAAAAGAGGGAAGGGGCTGTGTCCGGTCGATTCTGGACGAAGCGCAGCCGCTTGGGTTCCATGCCCGCCTCCCGCAGAGCGCAGGCTGTGTCCGTCAGCCGTTCCGGCTTGTGGACCAGACAGAATTTTCCGCCCCACCGCAGCAGATAGGACGCGGCGGCGCAGATATCCGCCAGACTCGCCTCCGTTTCGGAGCGGGCAGTGCGGCGGGCGTTGTCCGCAGAGACTTTTCCGCAGGCGGGCGGGTAATAGGGTGGATTGCAGACCACCAGATCAAAGGAGCCGGTGGAAAAGTGCTGCCGCACATGCCGGAGGTCGATACACTGAAATGTGAGCCGGTCCGTCAGGCAGTTTTCGGCGGCGGCCCGCTCTGCCAGCGCCACAGCTGCCGGTTGAATATCGACTCCGGTGACGGTCAGTTCCGACTGCCTTTGCAGGAGCAGCAGCCCCAGCAGGCCAGTGCCGCAGCCCAGATCGCAGACCCGCAGTCCGGCGGAGAGCTTCGGCAGGGAGGACAGCAGAAAGGAGTCCGTGCCGGGGCGGAACAGCGTATCATCCCAGACGAACCGCAGCCCGTCTGGCTTCAGGTATTCCCAATGCTCCACGCCGTCACCTCCCATTGAACGTTTCTATTATTATATAGGGGAACCGCTTTCTCCGCAAGTCCCGGCGGCAAACAAAAAAACCGTCTCAGGATCGGGCCTGAGACGGTTTTATGTATCCCTTTAAGAATTATTCCTCGGGGACGATGGCGCCGTTGGGGCAGGTGTCGCTGCAAGAACCGCAGTCCAGGCAAGCGGCAGAATCGATCACGTACTGATCGTCGCCCTGGCTGATAGCGCCGGCGGGGCAAACGTCTGCGCAGGAACCGCAGCTGACGCAAGCAGAAGTAATCTTATAAGCCATGTGTACACACCTCCATTAGAATGTGCCTTCATTGTATCATACAATTTCTAAAAAGCAAGGGCGATTTGTTAAATTCTTACCAAGGAAAAAGAAAACTGTGAAAATGTCACAAAAACCGGAAAAACATTGGAAAAAGCAGGGCCTTTCGGCGGTTAGAGATATTGAACTGTATATGCGAACTATGGGGGAAATGAGCGTTCACAAACTGTTTACACAAATGGTCAAAGAAAGTCAAAAGTAGCTATTGACATTGAAAAAGATCGTGCTATACTACAATCAAACAAAGGTTAAAGATAGTCAAAGTCAAAAGACGGAGACGAGAAAGGAGATGTCCCCATGGGGATTTCAGATTTGATCGCCAGCTTTTTGCAGGATAGCTTGGATACGGCGGAGGACGGTGTGCTGGAGATCCAGCGTAGCGAGCTGGCCCAGCGGTTCAACTGTGTACCCAGCCAGATCAACTATGTGATGTCCACCCGGTTTTCACCGGAGCGGGGCTACATCGTAGAGAGCCGGCGCGGCGGCAACGGATATATCCGCATCACCCGGGTGCAGGTGGACCGGCAGACGCTGATGATGCACGTCATCAACAGTCTGGGCAGCAGCGTGGATCTGGCTTCGGCCAGAGCTATCCTCAGCAATCTGGTGCAGTCCGGCGCGTTGGAGCGGGACATGGGTCAGACGATCCTCACCGCCGTGGGCGATAAGGCCCTGAGCCGGGTGCCCCGGGAGAGCCGGGACGCTGTCCGGGCGGATATCCTGCGACAGGTGCTGATCTTACAGGTTTGAACGCCTGAAGAAGGGCACGCAACACAGTTAAGAAAAAATTTATATACAGTTTATGGAGGAATGCATTATGAAATGTGAGAATTGCGGAAAGAATGAAGTCAGCTTTGTATATCGCAGCAGCATCAACGGAAGAACAGAAGAACACCATCTCTGCCAGGCCTGCGCGGAAAAGCTGGGGTATACCCAGAAGCTCTTTAACCGGCGGCCGTCCATGCGGGACAGCTTCTTTGGCAATGATGATTTCTTCGGAGATTTCTTCAGCCCCATGCCCTCTCTGCTGGGTCGGATGAACCGGATGCTGGAAAGCCCCTTCGATGATTTCTTCGACGCCATGCCCGCCATCGGCGCAGCGCCGGTGCAGGAGGTCAAGGAGGAAAAGAAGGATGACCTCATGAGCCATGAGGAACAGAGCCGGTTCTCCTATCTGCGTCAGCTGAATGCGCTGAAGCTGGAGCAGAAGAAGGCTATCCACGAGGAGAACTTCGAGCGGGCCGCCCAGCTGCGGGATGAGATCCACAAGCTGGAGGAGGCCCACAAGGAGGCCAAGGAGTCCGGAAAGGACAGCAAGGAAAGCGCTTAACAGGCGCGTTCAAACAAAACGCACACCCCAGAATAAAAGAGGTATTGAACTATGAATGAAAATAAATTTACTCCCACTGCGGAGGAAGCCCTGCGGCTGGCACAAGAGGCCGCAGGCGAATTGGGTCACGGCTATGTGGGGACGGAACACCTGCTGCTGGGCCTGATGCGTGAGGACGAGGGCATGGCCCACACCGTCCTGACGGAGGCGGGCCTGACCGACGACCTGCTGACGGAAATGGTTCGGAAAAGCGTCGGCGCCGGTCTTCCCGGCGGCAATCCCGCTCAGGGTCTGACCCCTCGCGCCAAGCACGTTGTGGAGATCGCCATGGAGGATTCCATCCGGGGCGGCTATGCCTACATCGGCACCGAGCATCTGCTGGCCGGTATTCTGCGGGAGGGCAACAACATGGCAGTCCGTATTCTGCGGTCCGCCGGTGTGGATGCCCGTCAGCTCTATACCGCGCTGATGAAGAAGCTCACCGCCGCGCCCAGAGCGGCCCAGAGCGGCGACAGCCGTACTCAGGCAGCCGGTTCCGCCAAGGAGGACGGCAAGGGCAGCAAGACACTGGCAGAGTTCACCCGTGATCTGACGGCGGATGCCCGGACCGGCAAGCTGGACCCTGTCATCGGCCGTGATGACGAGATCCAGCGGGTCATCCAGATCCTGTCCCGCCGCACCAAGAACAACCCCTGCCTGATCGGTGAGCCCGGCGTGGGCAAGACTGCCATCGCCGAGGGCCTGGCCCGGAAGATCGCCATGGGCGATGTGCCGGAAAACCTGCTGGATAAGAAGCTCCTGTCTCTGGACCTTTCCGGCATGGTGGCCGGCACCAAGTACCGGGGCGAATTTGAGGAGCGGATCAAGAAGGTGATGCAGGAAGTTCAGAAGAACGGCAACATCATCCTCTTCATCGATGAGCTGCACACCATCGTGGGCGCAGGCTCCGCCGAGGGCGCTGTGGACGCCGCCAACATCATCAAGCCCGCGCTGGGCCGCGGTGAGATCCAGATCATCGGTGCCACCACCCTGAACGAATATCGCAAGTATATCGAAAAGGACGCCGCTCTGGAGCGCCGGTTCCAGCCGGTGACGGTGGGCGAGCCCAGTCAGGAGGCCACACTGGAGATCCTGAAGGGCCTGCGGGAGAAGTATGAGCAGCACCACAAGCTGCACATCACCGACGAGGCATTGAAGGCCGCCGTGGAGCTGTCCACCCGGTATATCAATGACCGGTTCCTGCCCGACAAGGCCATCGACCTGATGGACGAGGCCGCCAGCCGGGTGCGGATGGAGCAGGAGGAACCCTCCAAGGAACTCAAGAGCCTGGAGGAGAAGATCAACGCCCTGTCCAAGGACAAGGACGCCGCCATCAACGCCCAGGACTTTGAGAAGGCCGCCCAGCTGCGGGACATCGAGAAGGACTACAAGGAGCAGGTGGAGATCGAGCGTGACAAGCGCCGCAAGAATAATCAGGAGCACCGGGACGTCAACGCGGAGGACATCGCCGCTGTGGTGTCTGGTTGGACCGGTATCCCTGTGACCCGTCTGACAGAGGACGAGGGCCAGCGCTTGCTGCACATGGAGGATATCCTTCATAAGCGTGTGGTGGGTCAGGACGAGGCTGTAAAGGCCGTGGCCCGGGCCATCCGCCGTGGCCGTGTGGGTCTGAAGGACCCCAAGCGTCCCATCGGCAGTTTCCTGTTCCTGGGCCCCACCGGCGTGGGCAAGACGGAACTGTGCAAGTCTCTGGCAGAGGCTATGTTCGGTGACGAGAACGCCATGATCCGGATCGATATGTCCGAATACATGGAGCGGCATACAGTATCCCGCCTCATTGGTTCCCCTCCCGGCTATGTGGGCCATGATGAGGGCGGTCAGTTGACGGAGAAGGTGCGCCGTAAGCCCTACTCCGTGGTGCTGTTCGATGAGATCGAAAAGGCCCACGAGGACGTCTGGAACATCATGCTTCAGATTTTGGACGATGGCCGGATCACCGACTCTCAGGGCCGCACTGTGGACTTCAAGAACACCGTTATCGTCATGACCAGCAACATCGGCGCCAAGGCGCTGACCGCTGCCGGCGCCAAGCTGGGCTTCGACGCGGACGATAAGAAGGCCGAGGCGGATGCCGATGCGGCCTATGCACAGGCCAAGGAGACCGTTCTGGCGGAGCTGCGCCAGACCTTCCGCCCGGAGTTCCTGAACCGGATCGACGATATCATCGTGTTCCGCGCTCTCACTGAGCAGAATATTGAGGAGGTCGCCCGCCGGATGCTCAAGACCGTGGCGGACCGTATGGAGACCATGGACATCCATCTGGACGCTTCCGACGAGGCGGTGAAGGAACTGGCCAAGGAGGGCTTCGACCCCAAGTACGGTGCCCGTCCCCTGCGCCGGGCCATCCAGAGCAAGGTGGAGGACGCTGTGGCCGAGAAGATGCTGGACGGCACCCTCAAGACCGGCGATACCGCCAAGCTGGCTGTGGAGGACGACAAGCTGGTCGTCACCAAGTAACGGCCCTTCCAATAAAATCAAGGTCCCTCTGCCGCGTTCGGCGGCAGAGGGGCCTTTTGGCTCAACGCCGGCGGGCGGCCTTGATTTGTTCATACTTTTCCGGTATGATAAATTTGTATCTGTTTTGATAACTTTTGGAAAGGAAGGCAAACCCTATGCCCTTTACCTTCAATTTCGGCGGCTTCAACCCCGGAGATTTCGGACAGGGGGGCGAGCGCCCTCAGCGGGAGCGTAAGCCCCGGAAGCCCATCGGCACTCCCGTGACCCGCACCCTCATCAACATCGCCGTGACGGCGCTGGTGGGGCTGGTGTACTTCTATGTGGAGCTGCCCGCCCTGAACCCCCACGCAGAGGAATTTTACTTCTTCGTGTTCCTGCTGTGCGCCGTGTACTGCGGCTGCGCTGTCCTGACCTCCGGATTTCAGGGCACCGGTGCGAGAGGGTATCTCGGCTTTGTGAAAAAGCAGTGCACCATACCCTTCTTCGTGGTGATCGCCATGATCGCAGCCATCGCCATTGGCTCCCTTTCCTCTTGGGTGGTGCTGCGGGCTGGGGCATACAGCAAGCTGCTGCCCTTGACCACCGGTGACTTCGTCACGGAGGTGGAGGAGATCCGCTATGACCAGATCCCCATGCTGGACAGCGACTCCGCCGCCCGGCTGGGCAGCCGGAAGCTGGGTGAGCTGGCGGATATGGTGTCTCAGTTTGAGATCCTGCCCAACTACACCCAGATCAACTACAAGGGCCGCCCCGTGCGGGTCACGAGCCTTGCCTACGGGGATCTCATCAAGTGGTTCACCAACCGCTCCAACGGTCTGCCTGCCTATATCGTCATCGACATGGTGACCCAGGAGGCGGAGGTGGTCCGGCTGGACGAGGGCATGAAGTACACCACGGCGGAACACTTCTCCCGGAACCTCTACCGCCACCTGCGGTTCCAGTATCCCACCATGATGTTCGACGAGCCGGTGTTTGAGATCGACGAGGAGGGCACCCCCTACTGGGTCTGCTCCCGGATCGTCAAGCGCATCGGGCTTTTCGGCGGTACGGACGTGAAGGGCGCCGTGCTGGTGAACGCCGTTAGCGGCGAGAGCCAGTATTACGAGGATGTGCCCACCTGGGTGGATCGGTTGTATTCCTCCGACATCATCATGGATCAGTATGACTACTACGGCCAGTTCCACAACGGCTTTCTGAACGCCTACTTCGGCCAGCGGGACGTGACGCTGACCACAGCGGGCTGGAACTATATTGCCATCAATGACGATGTGTATATGTACACCGGCGTGACCTCCGTTACCAGCGACCAGTCCAACATTGGCTTCATCCTCACCAATCAGCGGACCAAGGAGACCCGGTTCTACCCCTGCGCCGGTGCGACGGAGACCTCTGCCCAAAGCTCTGCCCAGAGTCAGGTCCAGCAGATGCGCTATTCCGCCACCTTCCCGCTGTTGCTGAATATCGCCGACCAGCCCACCTACTTCATGGCTTTGAAGGGCGAGGACGGTCTGGTGAAGATGTATGCCATGGTGAACGTCCAGCAGTACAACATCGTGGAGACGGGGCAGACCGTGGCCCAGTGTGAGGAAAATTACCGGAAAACGCTGCTGAATAACGGCATCATCGACCGGGCCGACGCGGAGGTGCCAGCGGAGGAGCAGGAGCTTTGGGAGACAAAGGGCACCATTGCCGAGATCCGCAGTGCCGTGATCGAGGGGACCAGCGTCTATTACCTCCGCTTTGAGGGGGAGAGCAGCTTCTCCGTGTACGTCAGCGCCGCGCAGGTGCCGGAGGCCCCACTGCTGAACGTGGGAGATACGATCACGGTCTATTGGCACAGCGGGACCCAGTGGATCACCGCTCGGAAGATCGCAGTGGAGAACCGGGCTGTGTCCACACCGCCGGAGACGCCGGCTGAGGAGCCTGCGGAGCCGGAAACGGATCTCCTGCCAGACACCGGGACGGAAGAAGGCTCCGGCGGCTGGCAGCAGACGGTCATTTACGGAAAAGCATGACTTTTCAAGGGAAACCGATCAAAACGAAGAGAACCCGCGGCGGGCAAAATGCCCGCCGCGGGTTTCTTGTGGGAACTGTCAAAATCCAAACGGAAATTTTGGCTGGCGCAAGGACCGCTTTTCATTGTAAACGTTCACGCGGTATGGTATCTTTGTAACAACAACATAGGGGGGGACTGCGTATGCTGGCTTTGGACTTTATCAACATAGGCAACGGAGACTGTATTCTCATTCGGGAGATGGAGGAAACGCAGCAGAAGTTTGCCTTGATGGTGGATTTTGGCCATGACTGTCTGATACGGGACGATCATCCGGGAGAACTGGATCCCCGGTCTCAGCGGATCTATGCGGGAGATTTTCTCCGGGAACTGGGCGTGACCCATCTGGATGTGGCTCTGGCTACGCATTTCCACCGGGATCATATCGGCGGTCTTGGCCGGGTGCTGGATGCCGTGACCATCGACCGGTTTTACACCACCTATCTGCCTCCGGAAAATGCCCCGGAGCTGGACCCCTTCCATCCGGATAACAACTTGCCCAAGGCTGCGAGAAACGCCCTTCTCTGCCTCCAGATCTATACCGAGGCGCTGCAAAGTCACCCCGATCGTATCAAGCAGTTTGAATTGGTGCCGGGGACGGAAACGATTTCCCTCCAGCTGACGCCGGACCTGAAAATGGATATCCTCTGCGGCGAACCGGCCCTGTACCGGCGGCAGAAGGAGATCTATGATGCGGCCTTCAACGGAGAGCGGAACGGTTATGAACTGGTGCGCTGGGCCAAATCCATGAACGTGTGCTCTCTGCGCCAGCGGCTGTATTACCACGGCAAGGAGATCGTTCTGGGCGGCGACGCCTACGCCCATGTGTGGGAGACCGTGAATCTGACCCCCTGTGACATTCTGAAGGTGCCCCACCATGCCTCCTTCGATTCCACCTCCCGGAAGCTGCTGGAAAAGCTCCAGCCCAAAACGGCGGTGGTGACGGTGGCGGCCCGGCGGCCTGACGAGCGGCCCCATCCCTATGTGGTGTCCCTGCTGCAAGAGTATGTTGAGAATCTGTATTTTACCGATGCCGTGGAGATTCCCGGTTTGGTGGAGCCTCAGTTTCATAAGTCCGTTCACTTAGAGGTGGAGTGAGGTAGTTGTCTGAACGCTGAACCGCGTTTGTATCGAAAAAGCAAAAGCGCCGGAGAAAACTCCGGCATTTACAGAAAAAGGAAAAACACGGAGCCTGACCATTGGTCAGGCTCCGTATTTTATATTGGATGGTGAGATTACTTGTACATCTCGGGCTTTTCCATGGTCTCCACCTTCATGAACTGAGAGGTGCCGCGGGAGGCGTTCAGAGCATCGCCAGCCACGCAGGCCACATAGCCGTCCCAGGAGGAGGGGCCGGTGAGCTTGCCGGCGTGGACAGACTCCACCCACTTGCAGAACTCGATGTCATAAGCCTCGATGAAGCGCTCCTTCCAGTCGGTCATGATGGGCATGGACTCGGCGGGCTGGACGCTGTCCCAACCGGCGGGACGAGAGCGGCGGACCACAGCGTAGGGATCGGGCAGCTTCACGGTGCCGTTCTCGCAGACGACCTCGCACTGGATGTCATAGCCGTAGCCGTCAGCAACCTGAACTTCTACGTCGATGAAGCAGCCGTTCTTGGTGCGCATCAGCATGACCTGGGGGTTGTCATAGCCCTTGTTGGAGTTGGAGCTCTGACGGACCTTGACGCACTGTACGTCCTCATACTCATCGCCCAGCAGCCAGCGGCAGATGTCCAGCTCGTGGATGGCCACGTTGGTGACGCCGTTCTCGGTCTTGAAGCCCGGGCCCTGAGCAACGTTGCGGTGGCAGCACTTGATCAGCAGGGGCTTGCCGATCTCACCGGAGTCGATGATGCGCTTCATCTCGGCATAGCCGCGGTCATAGTGACGCATGAAGCCCACCTGCACCAGACGCTTGCCGATCTCCTGCTCGCGCTTGATGATGTCCTCGCAGTCAGCGGCGTTCTGGCTCAGGGGCTTCTCGCAGAAGCACCACTTCTCCTCAGCCAGAGTCTTCATGACATAGTCATGATGGGTGGGGTCGATGGAGGTGATGACCACGGCCTCAACCTCGGGATCCTTGATCATGCCGTCGCAGTCATTGCCGTAGGACTTGATGCCGTACTTGGCGGCGGTGTCGTCAGCGGCGGCGGCCACATAGTCGGACACGGCCACAACGGTAGCACCGGGGACGGTCTCAATGATGCGGCGGCAGTGATCCTTGCCGATAGCGCCGCAGCCGATAATGCCGATCTTCAATACCTTTTCCATGTTAATAACCTTCCTTTTTTATAATTTGGATGGGTTTTCGTAAATAAAAATGATCTTAGTACTTCCGGACTTCCTTCAGGTGAGCCTGCAGGTCGGCATAAGCCGCCAGGTTCTCCTTGCGTTCGGACACCTCGGTGTCACCCACGCGCCACCAGGAGGAATAGCCGTCGGTCATGGTCTTGGGCAGGACCTTGATGTCGAAGAGGACGGGGACGTTCTTTACCTTCTTGGCATCCTCGAAGGCGGCCACCAGTTCTTCCATGGTGCGGACGGTGTAGCTCTTGCAGCCGTAAGCCTCCGCCACCTTGGCGTAGTCGATGTTCATGAAGTTGCCGAACAGACCGTCCTTATTGCGATAGCGCAGCTCGGTGCACAGCGTAACGTTGCCGTGGCCAACCTGCAGGTTGTTGATGCAGCCGAAGGAGGCGTTGTCGAACAGGCAGATGTTGATCTTCTTGTGCTCCTGGCAGGCGGTGATCAGCTCACCGTGGAGCATATTGAAGCTGCCGTCGCCGCAGAAGGAATAGACCTCGTGCTTGTCGCCGATGGCCAGCTTCACGCCCAGAGCGCCGGCCACCTCGTAGCCCATGGTGGAATAGCCGTACTCCATGTTGTAGGTGTCAACGCCGGTGGGACGCCACATCCGCTGCATATCGCCGGGCAGAGAGCCGGCGGCGCCGATGGCAACGTCGCCCTCGCTCATCATGGCGTTGATGGCGCCCAGAGCAGAGGTCTGGGTCAGCTGGGCATTGACGTCCTGCGCGAAGCGCTTGGCGGAATCGGCGTTGGCGTCATTGATCTCCGGCTTCCAGCTCTTCTTGTCGGAGAAGGTGATGTGATCGAGGCGGTTCAGCTCATCGATCCACTTCTCCTTGGCGACCTTGACCTCATCCTTATAGGCGGTCTGATATCCCTCCAGCAGCTTTTCCAGACGGGGCAGGGCTTCCTTGGCGTCAGCCACCACGGGGACAGCCTCCATCTTCAGGCTCTGGAACTCAGAGACGTTGATGTTGACGAACTTGCAGGTATCCTTGAACAGCCACTTGGAAGCGGTGGTGAAGTCAGTGTAGCGGGTGCCCACGCCGATGACCAGATCGGCCTTCCGGGCGATCTCGTTGGCTGCGGAGCAGCCGGTGGTGCCCACGCCGCCCAAGTTCAGGGGGTGCAGCCAGTCGGTGGCGGACTTGCCCGCCTGGGTCTCGCCGTAGGGGATACCGAAGGTCTCGGCAAAGTGCAGGAACTCGGCGTGCGCCTCGGAATAGCGGACGCCGCCGCCGCAGATCATCATGGGGCGCTTGGCCTTGCGAATGGCCTCGGCAGCGTCAGCCAGAGCGGCCTCGGTGGCGGGGCGGCGCTCCAGACGCCAGACACGCTTGGCGAAGAAGCTCACGGGATAATCATAAGCCTCACCCTCAACGTCCTGGGGCATGGCAACGCAGACCGCACCGGTGTTGGCGGGATCGGTCAGCACCCGGAAGGCGTTGATCATAGCGCTCATCAGCTGCTCAGGACGGACAACGCGGTCCCAGTAGCGGCACACGGCCTTGAAAGCGTCATTGGTGGTGGTGGCCAGGGAGTTGGTGTGCTCCACCTGCTGCAGAACGGGGTCGGGCTGACGGCAGGCGTAGGTGTCGCCGGGCAGCACCAGCAGGGGGATGTTGTTGGCGGTGGCGGTGCCGCAGGCGGTGACCATGTTGGCGGCACCGGGGCCCACGGAGGAGGTGGCAACGCAGATCTGCTTACGCTTCATCTGCTTGGCGAAGGCGACGGCAGCTTGGGCCATGCCCTGCTCGTTCTTGCCCTGATAGATCTCCAGGTGCTTGGCCTCCTGGCTCAGCGCCTGACCGAGGCCTACCACGTTGCCGTGGCCGGGAATGATGAACACGCCGCGGACGAAGCGGTGCTGGGCACCGTCCACCTCCATGTACTGATTTTCCAGAAAACGGACCAAAGCCTGGGCCATGGTCAAACGGACAGTTTTCATGCTTTTGTTACCTCCGATCAATGATTGGGATAGATGTGGTCATTGGCATCGGGCTTCCACAGCCACTCGTGCTCCTTGTCGTCGATGCGGGTCTTCAGCCAGGGATCGCCCTCCAGATGCCGGATACCCCAGGCGTAGCACATGGCGTAGCCGGGAGCCACCACCTGAGAGTGGAAGCCGTGGTTGATGACGGCGCAGCCGTTCTGCTCGGTCTTGTAAACATCGCCGTTGGCAAAACCGGCGCCGAAGCCGTGAGGATAGTCGAAACGGTAGAAATAGACCTCCGGCTGGGGATGATGATGAGGAGGATAGGAGGACCACTTGCCGGGACGGTTCAGCACCTCACCCAGCACCATGTTGGAGAAGGGGGCGTTGTCATAGTCGAAGAAGGTCTTGATCTCACGCTCCATAGCGCCCATCAGCTCGCCATGGGAACCGGCGTGCTGGGTCTGGACGGTCTCCGGGGTGTACATGACCGGCTCATAATCCTTCTCGTTCAGGGTGTCCTGCATGTAAAGCTCGCTGTGGCTGTGAGCCGTCAGGGTGATCTTGGTGCCCTTGGGAGCCAGCAGGCAGTAGGCTTCGTGATGGAAGCAGTTGGGGCGGTCGGCCTCAACGGTCTTGCCGGCGTATTCATAGGTGACCTTGCCCTCGAAAAGCAGAATGGCAACCTCGCGGTCGGCGCTTTCGTAGGTATAGGTGTCGCCGTCCTCCATCACCAGCAGGCCCACGTTCATCAGGGTACCCATGTAGTTGGTGGATTCGTCGATATAGGCGTTGTAGCCCCGCTTGAGTTCCTTGTTCTTATTGAAATAAGTCATTGGAAACATCTCCTGTTTGATGTCAAAAAGTGGTATGGAAACGCGGTGGGGAGGACCGGGGCCCTCCCATCGCGCGATTTACAGACCGGTGTGCTCCCGGATGTAGGTACGGCCCTTGATGGCGTATTCCAGAGGATTGGCCTTGGCGGGATCCTGCTCAGCCTCCACCAGCAGCCAGCCCTGATAGCCGGCATCGGAGAGCACCTTGAACACGGGATCGAAGTCCACGTTGCCGTCACCGGGGACGGTGAAAGCGCCATTGCGGACGGACTGCAGGAAGGACCAGTTGTTCTTACGGGCTTCCTCCACCACGGGCAGACGCATATCCTTCAGATGGACATGGCCCACGCGGTCCACATACTTCTTCAGCATGGCCAGGGGATCCTCGCCGGCGAAGGTGAAGTGGCCGGTATCATAGCAGAGGAACACATACCGGGGATCGGTGTTGGACATCATGCGGTCGGTCTCCTCGCTGGTCTGGACCACGGTGCCCATGTGATGATGGAAGCACAGCTTGAAGCCACGCTCGGAAGCGATCTGGCCCAGACGGTTCAGACCCTTGCAGAAGCGATCCCACTCCTCATCGTTCATGACATGCTTGTGGCCGCCGGTGAGGATGGGCACGTCCACCTTGCCCTGGATGGAGTAGCTCTGCTCGGAGACGTTGATGTGATTTGCGCCGACAGCCTCCAGGAAGTCCAGGTTGGCGATGAAGTCCTTCTCCTCTTCCTCCATGGAACGGGTCAGGATGAAGGAAGAATACCAGCGGCTGGCGATGCGCATACCGCGCAGGTCCAGAGCCTTCTTCAGCTCGGCAGGGTCGGTGGGATACTTGTTGCCGATCTCGCAGCCGGTGAAGCCGGCCAGAGCCATCTCGCTGACGGTCTGCTGGAAGGTGTTCTCGGCACCCAGCTCCGGCATATCGTCATTGCACCAGCCGATGGGAGCAATACCCAGGGAAACAGTTTTCGGATCAAACATAAAACGTCCTCCTTATGAATATTTAGGATCATTATTTGGATAAGCGTACAAATAGAAAATGGTTTGCGGGGAAAAGGTTGGCGAAAGCGCAAACGGATTTTTCTGTGTCCGTTAACAGACATGCGGAAACTACATCCGCAAGAAAACGATTTCGCTTGTTATCAAGATAGCACGGTTCCCGAAAAAAATCAACGCTTTCCCACAGCAAAACCAGATTTTTTCCGAAAGTGCCAAAGGTGGGCTGTTTTTTTTATTGCTTTTAGAGAATGGCGGGGGACCGTGTGCTGTTCCGGCGCATAGAATGGAACGCGCAGACGCGCGAATCTGAGCGATTTTAAGGAGGCTTGTTTTATGCCCACATCCTTTCAGAATATGGCGACCCTCACCTATACCGGCGGCACCGTCAATTCCAATATTGTCACCGGGGAGCTGAGGGAGGTCCTGACCGCCGCGAAAACGGCGGTGCGGGAGAATTACGAGCCGGGTGGGACGGTCACGTATGTGGTCAGCCTTACCAACAGCGGCATCACGCCCCTGACGGGCCTGACCATTTCCGACAATCTGGGCGGCTACACCTTTGGCGGAGCGACCCTGTATCCTCTGGCCTATTTGCCAGGCAGCGTTCGGTACTATGTGAACGGCGCACTGCAAGCCGCTCCGGCCGTCAACGCCGGACCGCCCATGACCGTCACCGGCATCACGGTCCCTGCCGGGGGCAGCGCCCTTGTGATCTACGAGACGGAGGTGACCCGCTACGCGCCGCTGGCAGCGGAGTCCAGTATTGTCAACACCGTCACCGTGACCGGCGGCGGGCTGGCCGCACCTGTGACGGCGGAGGAGACAGTTGGCGTGGTGAGCAGCCCGAGACTGTCCATCACCAAGGGGCTGAATCCCACGGTGGTAGCGGAGAGCGGTCGGATCACCTACACCTTTACCATCCAGAACACCGGCAATACTCCCGTTACCGCGACGGACGATGTGATCCTCCGGGATACCTTTGATCCGGTTCTCAACGGTCTCACGGTGACCTACAACGGTGCACCCTGGACTGCCGGTACGCAGTACACCTATGACGGGACCACTGGACTGTTCGCCACAACAGCGGGGCAGATCACCGTCCCTGCGGCCACGTATACGCAGGACCCGGTAACCGGGGCGTGGGCCGTGACCCCCGGCGTCAGCGAGCTGATCGTCACCGGCACGGTGTAAGCACCGGTCAAGGACAAAAGGGAGGGCGAAGGCCCTCCTTTTTGCACCGTGTTCGACAGGAAAATGATTGACAAGCGCGGACGCACATGGTACGATCAATGCTGATTTGTTAAATCAGGTCTTTTTTGAATACAAAATGAGCAAAGGCGTTCATTTTCAGAGGGAGCACGGCTCCCGTTGGAAGTGGACGCCTTTTTTGTTGTAGCGTGGCCTGAACGGGCAGGCGGTTTGAAAAGGATCGCCGCAGAGCGCAAAACAGGACAGGAGACCAGACCGGCAGCAGTAGCCCCAATATGTGAGCATGACGGAGAATAAGTCCCGGAAAACCGTGATTTTTTCTGTTTTACATATTGTAAATTCATGAAAAGGTGTGCTATAACAGATGCATCAAAAAATGAGGGGGCCTGGATCACCGGGCATGCATACGGAAACCATAACGGAAAGGCGGAGACAATATGCAGTATTCGGTTGAGGAGATCAAGCAGTATGCGGCGGAGGAGGACGTGAAGTTTATCCGCATGGCCTTCTGCGACGCGGCGGGCCGCCAGAAAAATATCGCCATTATGCCGGAGGAACTGGACCGGGCCTTCCAGTACGGTATCGCCATCGACGGCTCCGCCATTCCCGGCTTCGGCGGGGAGGTCCACTCTGATCTGCTGCTGCGCCCGGACCCGTCCACCCTCTGTGTGCTGCCCTGGCGGCCGGAGCATGGACGGGTGGTGCGGATGTTCTGCGCCGTGACCCAGCCGGACGGCACCGTCATCGGCGCGGACGCCCGGAGCCTGTTGAAAAAAACGGTAGAGGACGCCAAAAAGGCCGGACTGACCTTTGCCTTCGGAACAGAGATGGAATTCTATCTGTTCCGGCTGGACGAGGACGGCGAGCCTACCAAGATTCCCTATGACCGTGCCGGTTACATGGACATTGCCCCGGCAGACAAGGGGGAGAATGTCCGCCGGGAGGCCTGCCTGACGCTGGAGCGCATGGGCATCCGGCCGGAAAGCTCTCACCATGAGGAGGGCCCCGGCCAGAACGAAATTGATTTCCGCTATGCAGACCCGGTTACTGCGGCGGACAACGCCGTGACCTTCCGGGCGGCGGTGGATACGGTGGCGGCCCGGAACGGGCTGTATGCCGATTTCGGTCCCAAGCCTCTGACAGACAAGGCGGGCAACGGAATGCACATCAACTTCTCCGCTGTCAGCGAGGATAAGCGGGACGTGATGCCCCAGGTCCTTGCCGGGGTGCTGGCCCATGTGGAGGCCATGACGGCGTTCCTGAACCCCACGGAGGAATCCTACCGCCGCTTTGGAAGCTGGAAGGCACCCGGCTATCTTTCCTGGTCCGCTGAGAACCGCTCTCAGCTCATCCGGGTCCCGGCGGCGGTGGGGGAATACCGGCGGGCGGAACTGCGGTCTCCGGACCCGCTGTGCAACCCGTATCTGGCCTTTGTTCTGCTGATTCGGGCGGGAATGGAGGGCGTTGCTCACAACATGCAGCTGCCGCCTGCGGCGGATCTGAACCTCTACACGGCGCCGGAGGAGATCCGGGCCCGGTACCGCAGATTGCCGGAGACCTGGGCGGAGGCCAAGGCAGCTGCCGCCGCCAGTGATTTTATCAAAGAACATCTTCCTGCAGCGATCATCCAATACTATACCTGACCGTTCAGAAAGCACGCGGTAAAAAACATAAGCGATGAGCAAAACAGTTGGAAAGAGCAGCCCACAAACAGGCAAATGGGAATCGAAAGAGTTTAGGGCATCTCAAGGGCGCAAAAACCATAGCGCGGTAACCCCCGCGCCTGAAAAAGGTATGGAACAGGCAGATCAGGCGGAACGCCGAAGCTGTTTGGCAGAGCGGTAGGAGTGAGAACCATGCAGAACGGCGGCCAGCGCAACCGCTAAAGCGGAGATGTGGGCCAGCGTATTGAGATTTGCCGCGCTTGCGCCGTTACGCACCCATAATCGTTCCTGTCCAGACGCCTTAAAGCGGGAATTGTAACGCTCACACTCTGTACGCAAGGCGTATGTCCTCTTAAAACAGAGGCAGCTGCGGTCAATGGAAAGCCTGTAATCCGTGGGGACGATCCTGTATTTAACGCAACCCCTGTTTTTCTTCCCGTTATTCCAGTTTTTGTGGTTACAAGGGCAAACACCGGTTTTGGACTGGCGGAATGGGCAGCAGTATTTCTGGCGGGTACGATTATTGTCGGTGGTTTTGCCATCTTTGTGCATAGCCAGTCCAGCATCACAGATCAAGTTACCTGCCGGAAGAGCTTTGCTCTTGGAATTGCGTTTTTTGAGGGGGATAAAAGCTTCCCCATCATAGACCGATTTCACGGTGTTGTAAATGCTTTTCGCGTCGTAGCCCTTATCCGCGAGAAAGGAACATCCCTGCAAAGGGAGGACCTGGTTGGCTGCGGCGAGGATGTCAACGGCAACTGTGGAATCCATGATGTTGGCTTGGGTGGTCAGCTCGCAGAGTGGCAGCCCGGAGATGCAGTCCACCAGTACATGGCTTTTGTACCCCCAGTAGAACTCATACCGCCGCTCATTGTGCTGGTTGGAGGCCGAATGGACGCCCAGAGCGCAGTCCGGGTCGCTTTTGGGGTGGTTTTCCTTGGAGAACTTGCTTTTCGCAAAGGACTTCGGGTTGTTCTGCTTCGTGTTCGCCATGACGGGTGTGGAATCCAGACCAACGAAAGACGCATCCACCACGCCCAGCTCATACAACTTCCACACCAGATTGGCCATGATCGACTTCAACGCACCGTTGTTCAACTGCCGCAGGCAGCGGTCATACGTCCAGTAGGACGGCAGCGGCTCCATGATGTTAAAGCCGCAGTAATGGGCGATGATGCGGTTGTTGTCCAGATAATCCATCAGATCTGTGATCTGCGTGAAACCCTCGCATTTCATAACGATAAACGCACAGACCATGGCTTCTTTGGGGAAGCCCCGCCGCCCGGTTGCCACTCTGGGCAGCGTGAAGTCCAGACTGCTGAAAAGCTTGTCGTAAAACGCAGCGGCGCTTTGGGATGTGAACAGCGTCACATCCTGAATGATTTCCTGTCGGTAGATAGCGGCCAGCCCCTTTCTGGTTGGTTTTCTCTCAAGTCAATTTTACCAAAAAGGGGCTCCGCTTTCTATATCATATGAGTGATCTCCGGTTTCAGCCATGGCCGGGAACCATTGCAATTACTACTCTTTTGGAGTTTTGCTCATGGCTGGGTAAAAAACATAGAAAAGGAGGGGGACAACGATGGAGCTTGGCCATGCGTACAGCGTTCTGGTGGTGTCCGCCTCCGCAAAATTCAATGAATCCGTCCGGGGCCTTCTGCCGGAGCGGTTCTATTGGCCGGTCACAGTGCTGACGGACGCCGCCGGTGCCCGCCGGGAGCTGCTGGAAAACAGCTACGATCTGGTGGTGATCAACACGCCGCTGCCGGATGAGTTCGGTACCCGACTGGCGCAGGATATCTGCCAGCACAGCGCCGCCGGGGTACTGCTGCTGGTGAAGGCAGAGCATTTTCCGGATATTGACGGACGGCTGACGCCACAGGGCGTTCTGGTGCTGTCCAAGCCTATGTCGACCCAGCTGTTTACCCAATCCCTGCGGCTGCTGTGCGGTACCCGGGAGCGTTTGCGGGGGCTGGAAAAGAAGAATGCCACCATTGAGGAAAAAATGGAGGAGATCCGCCTTGTGAACCGGGCCAAGTGGCTGCTGATCGGGGAACTGAATATGACGGAGCAGGAGGCCCACCGATACATCGAAAAGCAGGCGATGGACCGCTGCGTGACGAAGCGGGCCGTGGCGGAGCAGATCTTGTCAACTTATAAATAAAAACTGCCAAAGCGGGACTGCGTAGACAGAACGTGAAATTTTCGGAGGAGGACGTATGACGAAATACATTTTTGTGACCGGTGGCGTGGTATCCGGGTTGGGGAAGGGCATTACCGCGGCGTCTCTGGGTCGCCTTTTAAAGACAAGAGGGCTGAAGGTGGCCGCTCAGAAGCTGGACCCCTACATCAATGTGGACCCCGGCACCATGAGCCCCTATCAGCACGGCGAGGTCTACGTCACCGAGGACGGCGCGGAAACGGATCTGGATCTGGGTCACTATGAGCGGTTCATCGACGAGGATCTGAACAAATACTCCAACCTCACCACCGGTAAGGTGTACTGGAACGTTCTGAACAAGGAGCGCCGGGGGGAGTATCTGGGCTCCACCGTGCAGGTGATCCCCCACATCACCAATGAGATCAAGGAATTTGTCTATCGGGTGGGCAAGCAGACGGACGCCGACGTGGTCATCACCGAGATCGGCGGCACCATCGGCGATATTGAGTCCCAGCCCTTTCTGGAGGCTGTCCGGCAGATCTCTCTGGAGGTGGGCCGGGAGAACAGCCTCTTTATCCATGTGACGTTGGTGCCCTTCCTCCGGGGCTCCGATGAGCACAAGTCCAAGCCCACCCAGCACTCTGTCAAGGAGCTTCAGGGCATGGGGATCAATCCCAACCTCATCGTCCTCCGGTGCGACGAGCCGCTGGAGCCTTCTATTTTTCAGAAAATCTCCATGTTCTGCAATGTAAAGCCCGACTGCGTCATTGAGAACATCACGCTGCCCTGTCTGTATGAGGCGCCGCTGATGCTGGAGCAGTCCAACTTTTCCTCTGTGGTCTGCCGGGAGTTGGGCATCGACGCCCCGGCCCCGGAGCTGACAGAGTGGGAACACATGGTGGAGCGGATCAAACATGCGGACAGACGTGTGACCATCGGTCTGGTGGGCAAATACGTTCAGCTTCATGACGCCTATCTCTCCGTGGCAGAGGCACTGCGCCATGCGGGCTATGCTCTGGGGGCTGAGGTGGACATCCGCTGGATCGACTCCGAGACCATTACGGAAAGCGATGCGGAGGAGGTTTTGGGTACGTTGGACGGCATCATCGTCCCCGGCGGCTTCGGTCAGCGGGGGATTAACGGTATGATCCTGACGGCGAAATACGCCCGGGAGCACCATGTTCCCTATTTCGGCATCTGCCTGGGAATGCAGATCGCTGTGATCGAATATGCACGCCACGCCGCTGGGATCGCCGACGCGGATTCCGGCGAGTTCAACGAACTGTGCGAAAACAAGGTCATCGACTTCATGCCGGGACAGAGCGACGAGATCGATAAGGGCGGCACGCTGCGGCTGGGGGCCTATCCCTGTGTGATCCGGCCCGGCACCACCATGGAGCGGTGCTACGGCACGCTGGAGATCTCCGAGCGTCACCGCCACCGCTACGAATTCAACAATGACTACCGGGAGGCCCTCACCTCCGCGGGACTGGTCCTCTCCGGGCTGTCCCCCGATGGGCGGCTGGTGGAGACGGTGGAGCTGGCGGACCAGCCGTTCTTTGTGGGCGTTCAGTATCACCCGGAATTCAAGTCCCGCCCCAACCATGCTCATCCGCTGTTCAAGGGCTTTGTCCAGGCGGCGCTGGAGCGTGAAAACGCATAAAGGCGCAATATCTGAATTTATTTTTCAGGAGGTCTCTATGGCATCACAAACCGTTTTAGTTCTCGATTTCGGAGGTCAGTATAATCAGCTTATCGCCCGGCGGGTCCGGGAATGCAGCGTATACTGCGAGGTCAAGCCCTACACCACCCCGGTGGCGGAGATCAAGGCGATGGCCCCCATCGGCATTATCTTTACCGGCGGGCCCAACAGTGTGTACGATCCCGCGTCCCCGCAGGCAGACCCGGAGATTTTCAAGCTGGGGATCCCCATTCTGGGCATTTGCTACGGCTGTCAGCTCATCGCTCACAATCTGGGCGGCCGGGTGACGGCGGCTACGGCGGATTCCGCCCGGGAGTACGGCAAGACGGAGACCTATTTCCGCACCGACTGCAAGCTGTTCAAGGGCCTGCCTGCCGAGAGTGTTACCTGGATGAGCCACGGCGACTATATGGAGAAGGTGCCGGAGGGCTTTGAACTGGTGGCCCATTCCGACGCCTGTCCCAACGTGGCCATCTGTGACGAGCGTCGGGGCTTTTACGGCGTCCAGTTCCACCCGGAGGTGAATCACACCGCCTACGGCACCGCCATGCTCCGCAACTTCCTCTATGAGGTCTGCGGCGCAAAGGGGCAGTGGACCATGGGGGATTATAAGGATGTTGCCATCCGTCAGATCCGGGAAAAGGTGGGGGACGGCAAGGTGTTGCTGGCCCTCTCCGGCGGTGTGGATTCCTCCGTGGCGGCAGCGTTGATAGCGGAGGCCGTAGGCAATCAGCTGACCTGCGTATTTGTGGACCACGGCCTCATGCGTCTCAACGAGGGAGACGAGGTAGAGGAGGCCTTCAGAAAGTGGGACATCAACTTCGTCCGGGTCAACGCGGAAGATCTGTTTTTGAGCAAGCTGGCCGGCGTCAGCGAGCCGGAGCGCAAACGGAAGATCATCGGCGAGGAATTCATCCGGGTCTTTGAGGCGGAAGCCAAAAAAATCGGCCAGGTGGATTACCTGGCTCAGGGTACGATTTACCCGGATGTGATCGAGTCCGGCGCCGGTGACGCTGCTGTGATCAAGAGCCATCACAATGTGGGCGGCCTGCCGGATTATGTGGATTTCAAGGAGATCATCGAGCCTCTGCGGATGCTCTTTAAGGACGAGGTGCGGCAGCTGGGCCGTGAGTTGGGTCTGCCGGAGTATCTGGTGATGCGCCAGCCCTTCCCCGGCCCCGGCCTTGCCATCCGCTGCCTGGGGGATGTGACGAAGGAAAAGCTGGATATTCTGCGTCTGGCGGATTTTATCTTCCGGGACGAGGTCGCCAAGGCACATCTGGAGAGCGCCATGAGCCAGTATTTCGCGGTGCTGACCAATATGCGCTCCGTAGGTGTGCAGGGCGATGGCCGGACCTATGATTATACTCTGGCCCTCCGCAGCGTCACCACCACGGACTTTATGACCGCCGATTGGACCCGGATCCCCTACGATGTGCTGGACCGGGTCTCCGTCCGTATCGTCAACGAGGTGCCCCACATCAACCGCATCGTCTATGACATTACCTCCAAGCCCCCCGCGACTATCGAGTGGGAATAACTGCAATAACCCGCCGGTTCGCTGCAACGCAGCGGACCGGCGGGTTTTCCATGACACACTGTCAGTTTGATGCCAAAACGTTTTGACTGTGAAAAAGCCATGTGGTAAAATTGATTCAAGAATGAAAGCAAATTGGGTCAGGGACATATGATTTCTCACTTTTGACGCTTTGAAATCCGGCGAAAAGGAGGACAACGGAATGGGAAGCATCGTCGAAGCCGCCCTATATGACACTGTTGGGAAGTTTTTTCTGCTTTTCGTGATCGTGCCTGCGGGGATCATCTTTTTGGGATATGTGATCTACATGATCGCGAAAATCCTTCAGGAGCTGCGAAAAAAGTAGAATCTATGTATAAAAAGAGCCTGCGTCCCAAGCCGGGACGCAGGCTCTTTTTAAAGCGGTTCACCGGAGGGGAAGGGACACCGCCACGGTGGTGCCTGCCTCCGAGCTGTTCTCCACGCACACGGTACCGCCGTGGAGGTTCACGATCTCCCACACCAGCGAAAGCCCCAAGCCCACGCCGCCGTATTCCCGGCTGCGGGACTTGTCCACCCGGAAAAAGGGCTGGAAAACGCTCCGCTGAAAGTGTTCCGGGATGCCCCAGCCCGTGTCGGCCACCCGAATCAACAGTTTTTCAGGCTCCGGCGTCACGGAAAGGCTTACGGCGCCGCCGGGGCGGTTATACTTGATGGCGTTCTCCGTCAGGTTGAACAGCAGGCGGTAGATCAACGTGTCACTGCCGGTCATGGCACCGTCCCCCTCCCGCTCCAACGTGATGTTATTTTTCTCTGCCAGCGGGGCCAGATCCGCGAAAATTTCATCGATCATAGGGCCGAGCTCGATGTGATCCGTACAGGGCACCGCCTGCAAGCCGCACATTTCCAGAAGGGTCCTTGTCATCTGGGTCATCCGCTCCGTCTGCTCCCGCAGAAGGCGGAGAAAATCTGCGGTTTCCGGCAATACGTCCGGGTGCTCGGCGGAGAAAAGCTCCACCTGCGCCTGCATCAGCGCCAGCGGTGTGCGCAGCTCATGGGCGGCGTTTCCGGTGAATTGCCGTTGGGCTGTGAAGCCCTCGTCCAGCCGCTCCAACATCTGGTTGAAGGAGTCGCTGAACTGCCGGAATTCCGGCAGCACCTCCTCTGTGATCTTCATGTCCGCCAGATTGTCGGGCTGTACCTTTTCCACCTGCGCCACGAAGGTCCGCAGAGGTCTCAGTGCCCGGCCGCTGACGAAATAGGCCAGAATGCCCCCCAACAGCGTCACCGCCGCCGTGATGTACCAGTTGGTGGCGGTGAAGGAGTTCTGGGCCCCATAGATCACAATGGTCAGGTTGGGGTCAAGCCCCTCCCGGCTGGGGTCGAAGTATTCCACTGCCCCCTCCGAGGGATCGATGGCGGTGGAGAGGTTGGCACCAATGGAGTCCATATAGTGCCGGCCGGAGCAGCCAATCAGCCAGTTCATCGCCATGCAGGTGGAGCAGATGAGCAAGGCTGTCATCAGAGTGATCCGCCATTGCAGAGACAGCTTTTTCATGCTTGCTCCTCCTCAATCAAATATCCCTCACCGATGCGGTTGCGGACGGGGTCATAGCCCAGCGCCGCCCGCAGCTTTTTCCGCAGAGCGGAAATGTGTACCCGGATGGAGTTGCTGAAATTGTCCACGCTGTTGTCCCAGACGTGCTCCAAAAGCTCCTCCTGACTGACGGGCCGCCCCCGGTGGAGCAGCAGGTATTCCAGAATGCCGGTCTCCTTTCGCGTCAGAGCCAACGGCTGACCGGCGGCGGTGGCGGTGCGGGAGCGGGTGTCGAAGGACAGCGGGCCGCAGTGGAGCACCACATCGTTCTGGGTAAACTGCCGGAGGGTCAGGCTGCGGATGCGGGCCTCCAGCTCCTCTAAATGAAAGGGCTTTGCCAGATAGTCATTGGCTCCGGCGTCCAGACCTTCCACCTTGTCAGCGACCTCGCTGCGGGCGGAGAGGATCAGCACCCGCGTCTCCCGGTCGGTCTGGCGGAGGGTACGGAGCACCGTCATGCCGTCCGCTCCCGGCAGGTTCAGATCCAGCAGTACCAGATCGTACCGCTCTGAGCCAAGCAGGTCGATGGCGGTGTCACCGTCATAACAGGGATCCACACTGTAAGCAAGACGGCGGAGACTTCGGACGATGGTCTCGCAAAGGGCACGTTCATCTTCAACTACAAGAATACGCATAAAAACCTCCGGCATAATAATCTGAGACTGTCAATAAAGTGGTAAATTCTCCGCGACGGTAAGGTAGGGCAGCCGTTAGCGGCTGTGCCGCTTTACGGATGCTGCATACCCCTTGCGGGTGAAGGGTGTGCGCGGGAAACCCAAGAAGGGGAAACAGGCGAAGTGCCGCCAATGGAGATTTCCGCGACGGAAAGAAAGGGTGTGTGCGGGAAACCCAAGAGGGGTGTCCCGCACCATTGAAATCAAATATTTTCAGAACTTTTACAAGTTCTGAAAATAAGGGCAACGGGAAGAAAAGATTTTTTCGACCCGTTGCGCCCCCGGTTTCTGGGTGCAAAGCGCACGGAAACCGGCTGGGCCGACGGTGTATTCCTGCTCCACGCGTGGCGAAAAGGCTTTTTCGACACGCTGAGTGAACCATTTGTGTTCATTATAGCACAGGCAGATAAGATTTCTGTTAACTTTCTGTTCTTAACGAAAATCTTACATCTCCTGTGGTACAATAAGGCAGCAATGAAGGGAGTGAGCAAATTGCCGCAATCGAAAAAGACGATGGCACAGGTCGGTTTGCTGTTGGCTGGGGCCGCCATGGTGTGCGTCGGCGTACTGCGGGGCGAAACGGCCACGGTGCTGAGCAAGGCCATTAAAGTATGTCTGGAGTGTGTGGGTATTGGATAAAAAACATCAAACAATTTCCCATCTCCTTGCCCGCTGGCGGGGATGGATCCAGGCGGGGGCGGCGCTGCTGACCAATCTTCACCTGCCGAACTTCTTCAAGGGAAGTCTTTATCAGGGGGCGGGAAAAACCGTCTGCGTGCCGGGGCTGAACTGCTATTCCTGTCCCGCGGCGTCCGGGGCCTGTCCCATCGGCTCCTTTCAGGCGGTGGTGGGCTCATCGAAGTTCCGTTTCTCCTATTATATCACAGGTTTTCTCATCCTGTTAGGGGTTTTGCTGGGACGCTTCATCTGCGGCTTTCTCTGCCCCTTCGGATGGTTTCAGGAGCTGCTGCATAAAATTCCCACGAAAAAGCTCTCCACAAAGAAGCTGAAGCCTCTGACCTATCTCAAATACGCCGTTTTGCTGGTGATGGTCGTTCTGCTGCCGGCGTTTTTGGTGAACGACGTGGGTATGGGGGACCCCTTTTTCTGCAAGTACCTCTGTCCGCAGGGCGTGCTGGAGGGGGCGATCCCGCTGTCCCTTGCCAATTCCGGCATCCGGGCAGCGCTGGGCAAGCTGTTTACATGGAAATTCAGCATCCTACTGTCAGTGATCGTGCTGAGTGTGGTGTTCTACCGGCCGTTTTGCAAATGGCTCTGCCCGCTGGGGGCGTTCTACGCCCTCTTTAACCGGGTGTCCCTCCTTCAGATGAAGGTGGACGGGCATAAGTGCATTTCCTGCGGGAAATGCGCCAGAGCCTGCAAGATGGACGTGGATGTGACGAAAACGCCCAACCATACCGAGTGTATCCGCTGCGGGATGTGCGTCAGCGCTTGTCCCACCGGGGCCGTGAGCTTCCGCTATGGCTTTGGAGACGGAAAACAAAATATCAACATTGAAGAAAACACGGAGGAAACAACATGAAGATGAAGAAATTGACCGCGCTGCTGCTGGCAACGCTGATGGTGCTGTCCCTGGCCGCCTGTGGCGCGAAGGGTGACAGCAAGACCGAAAACAGCGGCGACACGGCCCAGACGGAGGAGGCCGCCGCCACCCACAAGTCCCTGATGGATCGGGAGAACGAGATCCTGTCGGAGAACACGGAGCTTTGGGAAAAGGTCTTTCTGGCGGCGGACAAGGGCATGGCCATGATCGAGGACGGCAAGAATTACGGCGATTTCCTGCTGGACACCATCGAATCCGCCAAGGACCAGTTCAGCGATGAGGAATACGCGCTGCTGAAGAAGTCCGCGCAGGAGATCAGCGAGATCGAGAATAAGCTGACCGAGCTGGAAAAGCAGCATCCCGAAATTCTGAATGAGGGGACCGACGCCAACGGCGATGTGCAGAAGTTCCCCTCCTTTGAGGGCAAGGATCTGGACGGCAACGAGGTCAAGAGCGACGAGCTGTTCTCCGCCAACGCCGTCACCGTGGTGAATTTCTGGTTTACCACCTGCAGCCCCTGCGTGGGTGAGCTTGGCGAGCTGGACGCGCTGAACAAGGAGCTGGCGGACAAGGGCGGCGCGCTCATCGGCGTCAACGCCTTCACGCTGGACGGCGACGAAACGGCTATTTCCGACGCGAAGGACGTGTTGGCCAAGAAGGGCGCCACCTATCAGAACGTGTATTTCGATTCCAGCAGCCCGGCGGGAGCCTTTACCGCCAACATCTTCGCCTTCCCCACCACCTATGTGGTGGATCGGAACGGCAACATCGTGGGTGAGCCTATCGTGGGTGCCATCACCGAGAAGAATCAGGCGGAGACGCTGCAATCCCTCATCGATCAGGCCATCGCCGCCGACGCGGGCTGAGAAAAGTCCAAACGGTGTTCAGTTGCGCGAAAAAAAGAGCTGACTGCAATGCAGTCAGCTCTTTTATATTACCGGCGGAGGGAGGCGGAGAGGCGGTCAATGCACCAGACCAGCAGAATCAGTCCAAGGGCGATGGCCCCGGCCTCGCTCCATTTGTAGTGGTTCATGGCGAAGATCAAAGGCGCGCCTATGCCGCCCGCGCCCACCAGTCCCAGAACCGACGCTTCCCGGATGTTCACGTCGAAGCGGTACAGCACCGCCGAGGCCAACGCCGGGAGCAGCTGGGGGAGCACGGCGTACCGGATGCGGAGCAGAAGAGGGACGCCCATAGATTCCAAGGCGTGATAGGCCCGGAAGTCCAGCGACTCAATGGCCTCCATGAACCGTTTGCTCAAAAGACCAACGCTGCAAACGCCCAGGGTAAGCACGCCGGTAAAGGGGCCGGGACCGGCCACCCGAATAAAGATCAGACCGTAGATCAGGAAAGGGACAGAGCGGATCGCCATGATGACCACCCGGAACAGCAGCGCCGGGAGCTTTGGCATCAGGCAGGGGGTAGAGAGGAAGGACAGGGGCACTGCGATAACTGTTCCGGCGCAGGTGCCCACCAGAGCGATGCACACGGTCTCCAGCAACAGGTACCCCAAGCCACTGGTATCCGTTTCAAAGAAAAAAGCCCAGTCGGGGTGGAACAGGCCGGAAATCATGGCCTGCACCGCCCGGGGGCTGATATGGGAGAAGTCCGGTGGCTGGAGAGACAGCGTACAGACCAAAGCCAGCAGAACGGCAGCGCCGGTGAGGAGCCGCTTCCCAAGGGGAGACAGGCTCCGTTCCTCCCGGATGATCTGGGACAGCAGGCCGCTGATCCCCTCGATGACGCAGACGGTGAGGAACAGGAAAAACAGGATCATGCCCACCTTGCCGTATTCCAGCCATGAAATTTTTTCGTTCAGCAGCAGACCGATGCCTCCGGCCCCTACATAGCCCAGAATGGAACTGTGGCGCACGTTGGTCTCCAACAGGTACAGAACATTGGAGAAATAGGATGGGGCGATCCCCGGCACAACGGCCCGCCAGTAGACTTTGGTAGGCACCGCGCCCATGGCGCACAGAGCGTGGTAGGGGGCCAGCTCCGCCGATTCGATATCCTCATAGGTCAGCCGGGTCAAAATGGCAAAGGTGTAGACCGTAATGGCCACGGTACCGGAGAAGGTGCCCAAGCCAAACAAGAACGTAGCCAGCAGCGCTAAAATCAGCGTAGGGAAGGAGCGGAGCACCTGCACCAGCAGCCGCAGCGTCCACCGGAGCGGCTTAGGGGCATGGAGATTTTCCGCGCACAGGGGGGCCAGCAGCAGCGCCAGAAACGATCCCAGCGCCGTGCCGGTGACGGACATCTGCACCGTAGCCAGCAGCGGGGCCAGGATTCGGGGGGCATACCCCCAATCCGGCGGGAGCATGGCGGAGATCAGGTCCGTCAGATGGCTCCGCCGCGCCCAGAACAAGGTGGGGGAGCAGTCGGTGAACCGTGCCGCAGCCAGCAGAAGAAGGAAAAGCGCCAGCGTCCGCAGCCAGCGCTTTCCGGAGGAACGGGTCATGACTGATCCTCCTGACGGTGGTAGACGGCGGCGAGGATGTCCTCCGCCGGGGTGTCCGCCGGGGCGTCCAGCACCACGGTTCCTTGGTTCAGGCCGATGAGACGGCTGGAAAATTCTTGTGACAGCTCCAGATTGTGGCTGTTCATGAGAACGGTCAGCTTTTGATCCTGCTGAATGTCCCGGAGCAATTCTAAAATCTGCCGCCCGGTGACGGGGTCCAAGGACGCTACCGGCTCGTCCGCCAGCAGCAGCGCGGGATGCCGCATCAGCGCCCGGGCGATGGCTACCCGCTGCTTTTGCCCGCCGGAGAGGTTCTTCACCGGCTCGTGGACCTTGTCGGCAAGGCCCACCCGCTCCAGCAGGGCGTCCGCCTCGGCGACGCGCTCCTTTCCGAAAAAGCCGCAGACCGCCGGGAGGAACGCCATGTCCGGCAGACAGGCGTTCAGCACGTTCTGGCGGCAGGTGGCATTTTCCACCAGTGCGAAATCCTGATAGATGGTGCCGATGGTGGTCTGAATGGCCCGGCGGGTCCTGCGGTCGGCAGACTCAAAGTGAACGCCGTTTACCAGAATGGCGCCGCCGTCACAGCGGAGAGAACCGTTGAGGATCCGGAACAGGGTGGTCTTGCCCGCACCGGAGGGACCGATCACAGATACAAAATCCCCCTGACTGACGGAAAAGCTGGCGTCAGTCAGGGCGAGGGTGCGGTTTTGAAATTCTTTACGGACATGTTGGACTTCCAGCAGCATAAATAGCCTTTCAGCCCCGCGGCTCCTGAGAAGCCGCGGGGCAAGTGTTTTTTAAAGGGGGGACTTAGCCTTCCAGAGACTTCAGCAGCTCCTGCGCGGCCCGCTCGCCGTCATAATCGGAGTCCTGACCCCAGGTGTAGCCCACCTGGCTGAACACACTGATGATCTCCCGGCCCTCGTCGGTGTCGGCGATCTCGATGAAGCTTTCGCCCAGCGCCTTGCGGAAATCCTCATCCGCCATGGTATCGGAGTTCTTGCTGTAAGCGATCATATCGTTGTAGATGCCCTCGGTGACGCCGATGACGCCGGTCTGCTCCACCATGGGAGCGGTGCCGCCCAGCTCGGTCTCCCACTTGGGGGCGTTCTTGATGCGGATATGGCCGAAGGAAACCATCACGTCCACCTGACCGGCGGCCAGACGGGCCACGGAAGTGGTGTGAGAGTCAGACTGGACCACATGCTCCAGATCGCTGATGCCCTTGCCGTAGTGATCCTGGAGCCACAGGCAGGGATAGATGTAGCCGGAGGCGGAGGTGGGGCTGAGGACGGACCAGGTGGCGCTGTTGAGATCATCCCAGGTCAGCTCTTCACCGGCGTTGACCTTGGCCTGCAGCTCCTGACCCTTTTCGCTGGGACCGGCCAGAATGATGCAGCGGTAATAGGTGCTCATATCCTTGGTGTTTTCCTCGATGGTGCCGTCATTCCAGTCAGCAGGGTTCTCGGAATCCTTGTTGATGGCGTAGCGCAGAGCGGTGAGCAGCACGTCGCAATCGTCGGAGAAGAGGACGTAGTTGCCGCCGGAGATGAAGCCGATGTCGGCGCTGCCGGCGCTGAGGGCCTCGCCCACGGCGGTGTAGCTGGTGCCCACGGTCATGTCGATATCCTTCACGTCATAGCCCTTTTCCAGAAGCTTTGCCTGAAGCAGCTGCTCCAGAGGCTCCGTGGCGGTGGTGATCTGGTCCGCGTCGGCGTAGGGGGAGAAGGCGATCTTCAGAGAGGGGATCTCCTTCACACCGGTCTCACCGGCGCTTTCCGTGTCATTCTCCGCCGGGGTCTGCTTGCCGGCGCAGCCGGTGGCGAGCCCCAGGCACAGAGCCAGGGTCAGAATACTTGCAAGAAACTTTTTCATGGGATTTACCTCCAGATTTGATTTTCTGCTCAAAGCGCAAAAAAATATGTGCCTTGCAGCACATACCGAATTTGACTTCAAGCAGATGCTGACAGCTCCCCCGGCGTCACCGGGGGAAACAGGGGCGGTCGATCCTTACTGGGATCCTCTCAACCCGGAACACGGGTTCCCTCGCAATCTGGTTTCGTCATCAATCTGAGCGCGGCGCCAAGGCGCTCCCCTTTTCGCCGCATTCCGTAACCGTGGATTACCTTACCACACTCTTCCATAAAATACAAGCACAAATCCGCAAATAACCGACAAAAAAACGGGGAATTGCGTTTCTATGACTGGTTTCGGGAGACGGTTTTGCAAATTTGCCGCAGCTCGTCGGAGAGGCAACGAACCCCGGCAGGCCAACATAAATGCGGCGGCCTGCCGAGGATTCAAAGTCAGTCATTATTCTGATGGGGAGGCAATTACTTGCCCTGACGCATTTCCTCGTCGATGTCAATGAGGTCCTGAAAATCCGGGCCCCAGAGACGGAAGTTTCCGGATTCGATCATTGCCTTATATTGGAAGGAGTCCCGGACGCGCTCCGGCAGGATGACGCCCGCACGGGCCTCATCACCGTCCTGATGGGTGTCAGATCCGGCCAGACGGAAATAGTTGGGATGGCGGCGGCACAGCTCCACGCCCCGGTCGCTGTGGTTTTCGTGGCGGGGGTTGCCGTTGATGATCTCCGTGCCGTCCACAGCGTCCTCAAACACGGTGGTGTTGCCATCCCGGTAGGGGTGGGCGTGGATGATGAGGACCTCATTGTGGAATTTCTCGTAGAATTCCCGGGCACTGGTGCAGCACATATAGGGATTGGAACGAAGCCAGTCCTCATCGATGCCGTACACCAGATAGTCATTGTCATTCTGGGGGAAGCGCAGCTCGGCACCCAAAATCACATCGAAGCCCAGCTCGTCGCCCCGCTTTTTGGAGGCCTTGTAGCCGGAGAGATAGTGGTCCATGGCCTTCTGCCAGTCATGCTCCGTGTCGATGCGGGAGAGGTACTCCGGGTGCAGATGGTCCGTGACCACCAGACCGGAAAAGCCGTGCTTCACATAGCGCTCCACAACGTCGGCGGCAGGCAGATGGCCGCATTTGCTGGTTTCCGCGGTATGGGTATGAGGATCGTAAAGATAACCTTGCATGGTTGTATGTTCCTTTCTACGAGGGGCGGCAGGCCGTCCCGAATTTACAGTGAGATCACTTGGAGGGATCCAGCTTCCGGCAGGTGCCCCGCTGGATCAGCGTCGGCAGCAGAATCTGGTGGACATAGCCCTGAGTGCCGTTTTCAATTTTATCCCGGAGCATATCCACCGCCTGCACCGCCATGTCCCGCTTGGGCTGGTCAACGGTGGTCAGGTCGATGCGGGAGAGGGCCGTGGCGCTGATGTTATCGAAGCCGATGAGGCTCAGATGCCCCGGAATATCAATGCCCATTTCATCTGCCGCCGTCAGAATACCCAAGGCATTGGAGTCCGTGGCGGCAAAGACTGCGGTGCAGTCCAGAGGCTTCCGGAACAGCTCCTTGGCCAACTGATATCCACCCCGAATGGAAGAGCGGGAATATTCGCTGTTGAAAAAGTGAGGCGTGAGGTTAAATTCATGACAGGCCTTCATATATCCGTCCGCTCGGAGCTGATGGGTCGTGGAACCGGGACGCTGACCGAAATAGAGAATGTCCCGGTGGCCCAGCTCATAGAGGTATTGGGTGCCCAGATAGGTGCCCCGGCTGTTGTCAACGGCCACATAGCTCTGGGGCTGGCTCCGCAGGTTTTCACTGAGGAACACCGTGGGGACCTGATCCAGATAGGATTTGAGGTTATCGTAGGATTTGGAACTCTGAGGGACGATGAGGATCCCATCCACCTGTCGGCCCAGCAGCAGCTTGAACACGGTCTTTTCCTGCTTCAGGTCCGGACCGGAATCACAGAGCATGATATTATAACCGTGGGCACGGGCGCTGACTTCCGCGTGGTAGGCAAGCTCCGACATGAACTGGTTGTCCACAGAGGGGACCACAAGTCCGATGAGGTTGGTGCGCTTGGTCACCATGGACCTGGCCACAAAGTTGGTGGTGTAGCCCATCTCATCGCACAGCTTCAGAACCCGTTCCCGGGTCTCGCTGCCGATCTGGGAGCTGCCGGAAAGGGCACGGGATACGGTAGCATAGGAGACGCCTGCTGCTTTGGCGACATCCTTTAATGTTACATTTTTCATAAAGTTGACTCCCTTGCGAAGGTTGTGTTTATGCAAACGTTTCCGACTTTTTAAGAAAATTGGCAGAAAAAACTGCCAAGGTACTTCAGACGAATCAAGAATAGCTGATTTTTGCTCTTCTGTCAATATCAACCTAAATTTTTAAGGCATTTTGGGCAATCCAGCAAAAAAAGTGTCTGAGCTTTGACATTTGGGATATTGACAAAAAGGGGCGAACTCCTATAAAATAAAAACAGAAATCGCAAACGTTTGCGATTCTCGGGGGCGTCACACCTCCGGGGATCGCCGTGCTTTCCCGCAGTTGGGCCGCGACCCTGAATTTCAAAGGAGGAACTGCCATGACCGCCAATATCCAAACCATTTTCTTCGATGTAGGAAACACCCTGCGCATTGTCCTGCCGGACCAGGAGTTTATTGACCGGGCGGAAGCCGGTCTCATGGAACTGATCGGCACCACGGAGAGCCACGACGCCCTGTTTGCCAAGCTGGAGGAGCGCTGGAAGGCATACCGCAAGCAGTCCAAGACCACCCTGCTGGATGCTTCCGAGGGAGAACTGTGGACCCAGTACATGCTGCCGGAATATGATCCGAATATGATTTTTGCCAACGCCCCCAAGCTGACCCGCCTGTGGCGCGACCATGACGGCCGCCGGGTGGCCCGGCCGGACGCCGTAGCCACCATCAAGGAACTGCACCGCCGGGGCTATACCCTTGGCATCATCGCCAACACCGTGACGGAGACGGAGATCCCCGATTGGATGGCCGCTGACGGCGTGGCACAGTGTTTCAAGACCACGATCCTCTCCTCCAAGGTGCGTCTGCGCAAGCCGGACCCGGACATCTATCACCTGGCCTGCCGCTGCATCGGTACGCCGGAAGCCAACTGCGCCTATGTGGGCGATAACCCGGTGCGGGACGTGGAGGGCACTCAGGCTGCCGGCTTCGGTATGATGATCCGGATCGATGAGCCGGATACGCTGAACAAGGAAAAGGCCACCGGCAAGGAGTTTACCCCGGATCATGTCATCACCAGCCTTTCTGAATTGCTGGACATCTTCCCTGAGCGGGCTTAAAGGAGGACCTATGGAAAAACAGTATAAAGCCGTCTTTTTCGACTTGGGCGGCACTCTGCGCATTGCTTTCCTGGAGGAGGCCTATATGCGCCACGCCCGTCGGAAAATGGCGGAGATCGCAGGCACGGATATGCCTTATGAGGAATTCTATCAGATGATCGAGGAGCGCTACGAGCCGTACCGCAAGTGGGCGCTGGGCGAGTACAAGGAGTCCGGAGATGAAGAACTGTGGTGCAAATGGCTGCTGCCGGACTACGATCCGGTCCGCATCCGTCAGGTGTGCCATGAGCTGAGCTTCCAGTACCGGCAGACCAAGGGCCGCCGGGTGGTGGTGGACGGCGGTGTGGAGGTTATCAAGGGCCTGCATGAGCGCGGCTACAAGCTGGGGATCATCTCCAACCTCATCGGTGAGAACGAGGTGCCCGACTGGCTGGAGGAGGACGGCCTGGATTCCTATTTCGATACGGTGATCCTTTCCTCCGTATGCCACATGCGCAAGCCCTGCTCTGAGATCTACGATCTGGCCTGTCAGCAGATCGGCGTGAAGCCGGAGGAGTGCGTGTCCGTTGCGGACAACATCAAGCGCGACATTGCTGGGGCCAAGAAGGCCGGTATCGGCTGCAATATTATTTTCCGGTCTCCGGAGAAGAAGCATCCCGTGGAATTTACGGAGGAAAACCGCCCGGACTATGTCATTGAAGATTTCCGGGAGATTCTGAACATTCTGCCCTGATGACGCATTCCGGGCCAGCAGCCCGGTGAAAAGGAGGAAGCAAGCCATGAATACGGACATCCGTTATATTTTTCTGGATCTGGGCGGTACCTTCCGAGTCATTGACGAGGACCCGGCTTATTTGGCTGCCGCCCGGGCGAAAATCGCAGAGCTGTGCGGCGTGAAGACGGAAGATCCTACCCAGTGGTTCGAGGATGTGATCGACAAGCGGTACGATGTATACCGGGAATGGGCCCTGAAATATATGTGCGAGGCCCCGGAAGAGGTGCTGTGGCGGCGCTGGCTGGCCTATGACTGCGACCCGGAGCTGATCCGGCGCAATGCCTCGGAGCTTTGCTACCAGTACCGGCAGACCAAGGGCCGCCGCACGGTGGTGGAGGGCGGCGCAGATACAGTGAAGGAGCTGTGCCGCCGGGGCTACACTCTGGGCATCATCTCGGATCTGGTGGGCAGACGGGAAGTGGATGAGTGGCTGGATCAGGATGGCCTGCGCCCCTATTTCCAGACGGTCCAGCAGTCCTCGGTCACCTATATCCGCAAGCCCGGCCCCGCGATCTACTATTACGCCATGGAGGAAGTGGGCGCCGAACCGGAAAACTGCTGCTATGTGGGCGACAATCTGAACCGGGACATCATCGGTGCCAAGGCCGTCGATTTCGGTATGACCGTCACGGTGCAGTACCAGAAGGATAAGCCCCTGAAGCTGACGGCGGAAAACCGCCCGGATGCCAAGGTCTATCGGTTCCCGGACCTGCTGGATATTTTCCCCAAGCGGGGGCAGGTGGCCGTGGAAAAGCTGATCCCGCCGGAGGATGGACAGTAAGTCCATCCCGGTCGGATAAAAAAATGCGCAGCGATGCGGGAAAGAACCGTTTCACGCACCGCTCGACTCATAAGGAGGTACTTTTTATGTCTGAATCCAAGCGCGGCGGCGCACAACTGGCGCGGGCCGTGGAAAAAGCGTATCAGGCGGGGCAGGATGACTACCATCTGGAACCCATGGTCCTGGTGGAGAATGGCAAGCCTGTGGGCAAGATCGGAGACGGCGATGCCGCCGTGTTCTGCTGCCGCCGCGGTGAGCGGGAGATCGAGCTGACGGAGCTGTTCACCGATCCGGACTTCAACAAGGTGCAGCGGAACCAGCTGAAGGATCTGGATTTCGTCATCATGACCATGTATCATGACAAATTCAAGGATCTGCCCATCGCCTTTGCGCCGTCTCATGTGGTGAAGCCTCTGGCTCAGGTCCTCAGCGAGGCGGGGAAGAATCAGTTCCACTGCGCGGAGAGCGAGAAGTATGCCCATGTGACCTTTTTCTTCAACGGCGGCGAGAACGCGCCCTTCCCCGGCGAGGATGACGTGTGCGTGCCGTCTCCCAAGGGCATTGACTTTGACCAGAAGCCGGAGCTGAGCCTGCCTGCCGTGGCGGATCAGGTCATGGGCGCTTTGGGCAAATACGATTTCGTGGTGACCAACTTCGCCAACGGCGACGTGATCGGCCACACCCTGAATACCGCTGCCAAGCTGGAAGCCTGCAAGCATGTCAGTCACTATCTGGATGTGGTGGTCCATGACGCGCTGGCCAAGGGCTATGTGGTGGCCGTCACCGCAGACCACGGCAACATTGAAAAGCTGTACACCGCCGCAGGCAAGCCTGACGGCGCCCACACCACCAATCTGGTGCCTTTCATTCTGATGGACCCCGCCCACAGCGGCCCCATTGCCCTGCGGGACGGCTGTCTGGGTGACGTGGCGCCTACGGTGCTGAACGTCATGGGTATCCCCCAGCCTGCGGAGATGACCGGCAAATCTCTGGCGGAGGGACACGATTTCGGCAAGGACCGGAAGATGCTGCTCATCATCTGCGATGGTTGGGGGCTCGGCTCCGGCGATGACGGCGACGCGATCCATCTGGCGGATACCCCCTACTGGGATTCCCTGCTGGCGGAGCAGTCCTGGAGCAAGCTCCACGCCTCCGGCGAGCATGTGGGCCTGGGAAGCGGAAAGGCCGGCAACTCCGAGGCAGGCCACTCCAATCTGGGCGCAGGCCGCTGCGTCATGCAGGATGACGTCCGTCTGGACGCCGCTGTGAAGGACGGCAGCTTCAAGAAGAACCCCATCTTCCTGCAGGCCATCGAACACGCCAAAAAGAACGGCACGGCGCTGCATCTGCTGGCATATCTCACCTATAAATCCTCTCACGGCTGCATCGACTACCCGTTGGCCATCTGCGAAATGGCCCGGGACGCCGGACTGGATCAGGTATTCTTCCACATCATCTTTGACGGCCGCTCCACGGAGCCTGGCTCCGCGCCCAAGCTGCTGGCAGAGCTGGACGAAAAGCTGGATGCCATCGGCGTGGGCCGCATTGTGGATGGTGTGGGCCGCGGCGTGGCGCTAGACCGGGACAAGAACTATGACAAGGTGAAACGGGCCTATGACGCCATGGTGGACGGCGCAGGTACCCGGTATGAGTAAGCCTCCGGCATAAACCGCCCCCCAAAAAAGAAAACCAAGAGAATGTTAAAAATCCCGCAGAGAGCAAATACTCTCTGCGGGATTTTTGCACGGGAAAAGTGCGAAAAAGCAACAAATCACGGAACAGACATCGAAAACGGGAATATTTGCGTTGGCGGACTGCTGATCTGCACCCCGACTGAAAGCCGCAAAAAGTGCCCGGACCGCCACAGCGGTCCGGGCCTTCTTGTCATACATCAAAACAGGGATCAGCGGGCGTCCTTCAGAATCGTGTAAACCTCGTAAATGTCCTTCACGCTGTAAGTGGGCTTCACGTCTGCGGGAACATTGGTGTCCTTCAGCTTGGTGAGGTAGGAGTCGATGTGGAAGGTGGCGCCGAAGCCCATGCGGATGGGGCCGATGACGTCCCGGGAGAGGGTATCGCCCACATAGGCACAGCTGGCGGGGTCAGACTGGACCTGATGGAGGGAGACCAGAAAAATGTTGGGGTCTGGCTTGCGATATCCGGTGACGGAAGAAAGCGTCACATCCTGGAAGTAGTCCCGGATGCCGTAGTCTTTCAGCACGTCAAACACCTGATAGAGACTGGCTGTGTTGCTGATGACGCCCAGCTTCATACCCAGCCCCTTCAGCCCTTCCAGCATTTCCTTCACGTGGGGGCGGAGAGTACGGTGATAGTGGGTGATCTCCCACATGTGGGCCAGCTCCTCGGCGTAAGGACGCACAGAATCTTCATTCAGGCCGAAATCCGTCAAAACGAAGCTGCCCCAGATCTCCTCCGGCTTCAGCTCCCGCTGCCGGGGGTCCCGGTAAGCGCCGTAACGTTCCCAGCCGGCATTGATGCTCTGAGCCGCAGTTTCAAAGTCCATGTTCAGATCGATGCCGTGAGCGTGCAGAATATCCAGCACACCCTGAATGGAAGAATGGCGGCTTTCGTCATCGACCCAGATGTCCTCCAGAGTGCCGCCCATATCGAACAATACAGTATCTATCATAGTCTCACAGCCTTTTTTTTAAGTTGCATACATGGGAAAAACGGTATTCAGAGGGAGTTTCTGCGGCGAAGCAGCCACCAGGAGCTTCCAAAACCCATCAGCAGCGGCACAGGGACCATCATACCGAAGAGCTGGAGAAACAGGACCGACGCGCCGTGATCGCCCCGCAGCAGGAGCAGCATGGTCACCAGACTGGCGAGGGCCAGCAGCAAGAGCCAGCCGTATGCAGCCAGAACAGTCTGAGGGTGGCAGATCAGGTGGGTCAGCGCGCAGATTGCTGTCCCGATCAGGGCGGGGAGCAGCGCGCTGACCAGATTTTCTACCGCCCGGGGCGCAAGGGCAAGCCATGCGTGAATGGGATCGGTCAGCAGAAAGAAGGCCGCGCCGTAAACTGCCAGAAAGAGGATGGACAGGCAGAAGGAATTCAGCAGCAGCGTGCTTTTTACATGGCCGTTTTCCGTCAGCCGGAAGGCATCCCAAAAGGATTCCACCCGTCTGGCCTGTTCTTTTTCCCGTTCTGCCCGACGCAGTTCTTTTTCAAAATCCTGGTTCATGTTATCTCCTATCTGAATGATTCAAAAGGCCCGGGCAGCGGCGGTTGCCGCCGCCCGGGAAAAATCGCGGTGCTTGAATTTACTTCATCTTGAGGTTCTGAGACAGCCAGTACGTCCACATCTCCTGCACGTCGAGATAGATGTCATAGATAGCGCTGAGGTCATTGGCGCGGGCGCCCAGCTCGGTGAGCTCTGCGGGGTTCTTCTTGTCCTCCACGTCATCGCGGATGGGCCAGTTGCCTTCCTTCTTGAAGGGCTTCATGCCTTCGCTCTTGCCGTCAGCGCCGCCGGTGACGTAGCGGATGAACAGACGGGCACCGGCAGGGCTGTTGGTGCCCTTGGCGATAAACAGGCACTCCAGATTCAGCAGGGCGGTGTAGGGTTCCAGATTCAGGCACCAGGCAATGTCATAGCCGGATTCGTCGCGGTTGCCGATCTTACCGGCAGAGGCCAGGCACAGGGCGGGATCCTCAGCGGTGGAGTTATGGACGGCCAGCACCAGCTCGTCACCGTCGCTGATGAAGGTCATCTTGGCCTGAGAGAAGCGCCACAGATACTCCACGCCGGCGTTGTTCTCGGGAACTTCAAAGTCAAAGGAGGAAGCGTCATAGGTGTATTCCAGATCCTTGCCGTAGGTATCCTTGTAGGACTGAGCCATTTCATCGGCATTGTTGATGAAGCTGGCGAACAGAGACAGGTAGGCACTTTCCTGACCGATCTCCTTGGTGAACAGGCGGTACTTCTGAGTGCCGTCCTCGTTCTTCTCAATGATCTCCCACCAGCTGTGGATGGGCTGACCGTCGGGGAAGGCCTTGGTGTTATAATACCACATGGACTGAGAGGCGTACAGAGGATAACCGTATTTCAGGTAGCCTTCGTCGATGTGAGAGCAGATGTCCTTGGGATAATAGGGCTCCAGGATGTCCTGGTTGTACCACTCGTGGAACACGTTGCCGTTGACGTCCTTGGTCTGCAGTACGTCGGCGGTGATGTTGCCGGTGTCGTGCTCGATTTTGGCCTTGGAGAGCACTTCGTCAGTCTTCAGATCGGAGACCACCAGATCCAGGCCGGGATAAGCGGCCTCAAAGCCCTCTTCCACCTTCATCATCTTGGAGGAGGTGGCGTAGACGTTGATGGTGGTGTCCTCCTTCAGAGCTTCCTCGAAAAGCTCTTCGTCGGTCTTGTCGCTCCATTCGTCATAATAGGGGCCGTAGTGGTTTTCGCCGGTGTTGATGTCATAGCCGAGATGCAGGTCGCTGGCGGTTTCGCCGTCGGTTTGGGAGTCATTGGAGTTGCCCTTGCTGCCGCAGGCAGCCAGGCTCAGCACCATGGACAGGGAGAGGAGCAGCGCAAAAAACTTCTTCATTTTCATCGGGGACTCCTTTCATATTTGGACGGTGGATCAGCGCCGTCCGATTTGGGGGGGAAATTGCGTATCAAGACACGGCTTACACCGCGCGTTTGATCAGACGGGTGGTTTCCTTATTGTAGATGTTGATCTTGTTCTGGTCGATGATGGCCCAGACCTTCCGGTCCAGATCGTAGGAGACCTGACCGATCTCCTTGGCCAGGAATTCATCGTTGCCGGCCTTCAAAGTGGTGATGGTCTCGGAACCGGCGGGCTGGTTGGCGTAGATGCTGACGGGAATGGCGCCCTCCACCGGCTCGGTGGAGATAATGATCTGCTCGGGACGGATGGCCAGCACGCAGTCGAACTCGCCGCTCTTGGGGAACTCCTCGTCGGTGAGGTGCTCGGCGGGGAAGGTATGGCCGCCCAGATCGCTCTTGACCACCAGCTGACCGTTGACCATCTCGGCCTTGCCGTCCAGCAGGTTGATCCGGGGATTGCCGATGAAGTCGGCGGCTTCCAGATCGATGGGGTTGTTGTACAGCTCGGCGGGGGTAGCCACCTGGTTCAGCTCACCGGCCTTGAACAGCGCGATCTTGGTGGACATGGTCAAAGCTTCGGTCTGGTCGTGGGTGACGTAGATGATGGTGGTGCCCAAATCTTTATGGAGGCGCTGCAGCTCCGCCCGCATGTCGATACGGAGCTTGGCGTCCAGGTTGGACAGAGGCTCATCCAGCAGCAGCAGCTTGGGACTGGAGGCCACAGCGCGGGCGATGGCCACACGCTGCTGCTGGCCACCAGATAGCTCGGTGGGATAGCGGTCCTTGTACATGTCAATACGCATCATCCGCAGGGAATCCATGACCCGGCGGTCGATCTCCGCCTTGTCCATTTTCTGGATCTTCAGGCCGAAAGCGATGTTGTTGTAGACCGTCATGTGGGGCCACAGGGCGTAGGACTGGAACACCAGGTTCAGTCCGCGCTTGCTGGGCTCGGCGTAATAGGCATCATCCGCGTTGATCATCTCCACGCCGTCAATGGTCATGATGCCGTTCTGCGGCTTTTCCAGACCGGAGACCACGCGAAGGGTGGTGGTCTTGCCGCAGCCGGAGGGCCCCAGCAGGGTCATGAAGTCGCCGTCCTCGATGACGAGGTTGATGTCCCGCAGGACATGGTTGGTACCGTAAAATTTATCAATATGCTTTAATTCAATGCGGCTCATATCGTTCTTCCTTTCTGTTTCCCTTACATACTCTTGTTCAGATCCGCGCCGAAGCGGTTGGCCACGGTGTAGCACACCAGGATGAAGGCCAGCACACACACGGACACTGCGTCAGACATCTGGTTGTAACCGTCCTGGGAGTAGGTAAAGGCCAGGTAAGACATGGTCTGGGTGGTGGGAGTCATCATGATGATAATGAGGTCCAGCTCCTTGGCGATGGAAATGAAGGTCAGCATGAAGCCGGAAATGAAGCCGTTTTTCGCCAGAGGAACGATGATGGAGGACATCCGCTTCCAGAAGCTGGCGCCGGCGATATCTGCCGCTTCCTCCAGCTCCACGCTGATGGAGAGCATATTGGCGGTACCGGACTTACTGGCGAAGGGGAAGTGCTTGACCACCGAGGTCAGCACGATCAGGGTGAAGGTGCCGTACAGGGAGGGCATCAGTCCGCCGAGGTGCGGACGGGAGAACATGGAGAAATACATGGTGGAGAATGCGATACCGCTCATCAGGTAGGGGACGAAGACCATCTGCTCGGTAAGGTCGCCGTACCACTTGCCACGGCCGCGGGAGCTGATGTAGCCCAGGAACTGGCCGCAGATAGCGGTGAGGATGGAGGCGATGAGGGTCAGGCGGATGGTATTCCAGAAGGCGCTGAAGAAATTGGGATTCCGGAAGATGCCCACGTAGTTGGTGTACTTATCAATCTCACCTTCTTTGCCGATCCAGTTGTAAAGCGTCAGGTTATCCAGACCGTAGCCGGCGCCGGTGGTGATCTGGAAGGTCTCCATGATCAGCACGAAGAAGGGCACCACCATGGCCAGGAACAGGAAGACCATCAGGAACACCATGAGGGGCTTCTTGGCCTTGCCCAACTGCATCAGCGTGGCGCGGCCGCCCTTGCCGCTGACGGTGGCGTAGGACTTCCGGACGCCCACGATCCGCTGGTTGGAGAAGATGATGAGGGCGGCCAGCAGCACCAGTACGATGGACATGGCATAGCCGACAGCCTGGGGACCCTGGTCGATGAAGGTACGCATCTTGGTAGCCAGAGTGTAGTAGCCGATGCGGTTACCCAGGTTGGCGGGGACGCCGTATGTACCGATGGATTTGCTGATGGTCATAACGGTGGCGGACAGCACAGAGGGCAGGATCAGGGGCAGAGTGATGTGCCGTAGGATCTGCGCTTTGCTGGCGCCCTGAATCTCACCCATCTCCTCCAGCTCGGAGTTGATGGAGCGGAGCGCGCCGGAGACCATGATGTAGGAGAATGCGTAATAGTGCATGGACATGCACAGCACGATGGCGATGGGGCCGTAAGCCAGCCAGTCGGGAACGGGAATGCCCAGACCGGCCAAGAAGCCGTTGGCGCCGGAGGTGGAGTTGCGGAACATGGCCAGCCAGGCCAGAGCCTTGGTCCAGGAGGGGATCATATAAGGTACGGTCACCAGCAGGCCTAGGATCTTCTTGCCGGGGAGATCCGTGCGGATCATCAGCCACGCCAGAACGGAGCCAAGAGGCACCGAAACCAGCACGGTGAAAAAGCCGCAGATAAAGGAGTTTTTCAGCGGCCCCCACAGCACGGCGCTGGCAAGCTTACCGGTGAGGATGTATTTCCAGTAGTACAGGGTGAAATCGCCCACGTGGCCCTGAACCCGGCGCAACTCGCCTTGAGCCAGCGTAAAGGTGCTGGAGATCATGGTCAGCAGAGGGATGATGATGAGGCAGAACAGGATGATGAGACTGACCAGCACCACCATGTTAAAGGGGTTTTTCAGCACATTCAGGATCAGGTTCTTTAAACGCCGCTTGGTCAGGGGTTTTCTGGGTAATCCATTTTTCGACACGATAACACCTCTTTCTGAAGTCTGCCGGGGGATCGCGGGGGACAGCAGCTTGCTCTCTTTTCTCAGTTCTGTGCGCAGTCTGACCGGCGGTGTGCCGTCCTCCGGTCGCAAACGTTTGCACTTCCTTGCTACCATTATAAAGAATTCTTAACGGAATTGTCAAGGAGGATTATGGCTATTTTCCCATGATTTTTTTATTCAATTTCACGTACACTGTGTAAAGTGCACAAATAAAAAGGCAGACCTTTGGTTGTTATTTTTGGAGGAAGAAAAAACGAATTTGACGCGAAAACGTATACGTTTTCGTAAAATGAAACGAACACTCTGATGCTGTCGAATGAAAACGAACGCAAAAAAGGAGACAGGGCGAGCCTGTCTCCTTTTATATAGACTGTGAAAAGCTGTCAGGCTCTGAGGGCTTGATCATCCTCCAGAGTCAGCCGTTCTGCCAGCAGAGCAATGAATTCCGCATTGGAGGGCTTTCCACGCTGACTGCTGACGGTGCAGCCGAAGTATTTGGGGAGTGTCTCCGGCGAAGCCCGGTCCCAGGCGGTCTCTATGGCGCTGCGGATACATCGTTCTACTCGAAGGGCAGTGGTACCGTAACGCCGGGCGATCTCAGGATAGAGGATCTTGGTTACAGCCTTGTTCAGTACACTTGGATCGGCGGCGGTGATCAGGATCGCTTCCCGCAGATACTGGTAGCCGGAGATATTGGCAGGCATACCTGCATCATGAAGCATGTGTGTGACGCGGGCTTTCAGAGAGGGGCGGGTGGCTTTCGGCTTTTCCCAGAACAGGTTCCGCATCCGGTCCAACAGCGTGTCCATCCGAAAGGGTTTTGGCAGAAAATAGGCAGCGCCCAGCTCCGTTGCTTCCGCCAACGTCTGGTCGGAAACAAATGCGGAGGTCAGAATGGTCATGGGAGCGTAGCCAAGCTCCTGCAGCTCCCGCAGAGCGCTGAGACCGTCCAGCCCCGGCAGGATCACATCCATGATCAGAATATCCGGTTCCTGCTCCTGAACTTTTTCCAGAACTTCGTCACCGGTTTGAGCTACATCCACCCAAAATTCTCCTGTTTTTTCCATGGCTTCCCGCAGCAGAATGCGGAATTCCGTGCTGGTATCTGCCAGCAGCACCGTTCTGCGCTGTTCCATGTTCCCACAACTCCTTCCCAATAAGAATGTGCCCGCAGATATCACTGCGGGCATGATCTTGTGTGTATTGTCAAAATATCATAAAATTCCATGTTTTACAAGTTAAAAACTGGAAAACAGGCATAAAATATCCGCAAAGATTTTTGATGGATTGCTGAAAGTCCGCAATTTTTCCGGATGCGTCTCCGAAACTGGCCTGCGGTCCTGCTATTGACCGGCTCCGCTGCCCACAGGCTTTTCCAGTTCTGCCCGCAGCTTTTCCAATGCCCGCTTCTCAATACGCGATACATAGCTCCGGGAAATGCCGAATGTGGAGGCGATCTCCCGTTGGGTCAGGGGGACGGTGCCGCCAAGACCGTACCGCAGACGGATGACCTCTGATTCCCGCTGGGTCAGGCACTCCTTCACCAACCGCCGCAGGCGGAGGGCGCTGTCCCGGTCATAGAGGTCCTCCAGCATGGTGTCATCTACACCGATGACGTCCATTAGCTGTAGGGCATTGCCCTCCCGATCTGATTCGATGGTCTCCGACAGGGATACCTCTCCCTGCAATTTTTTCTGAGACCGGAAATACATTAAAATCTCATTTTCAATACATCTTGCTGCGTAAGTAGCTAGCCGGGCACCTTTGGAGGGATCAAAGCTGGAGATCCCCTTGATAAGCCCAATGGTCCCAATGGAGATCAGGTCATCCTGATCGGAACTTTGCGCATAGTATTTCTTCACAATATGTGCCACAAGGCGAAGATTCCGCTCAATGAGGACATTCCGGGCCTCCGGGTCCCCCTGAGCCAGACGTTCCAGCCACATCCTTTCCTCACTGGCGGAAAGGGGCCGGGGAAAGGACCCGCTGCGGTCCAGCCGCAGAGAAAATAAAAGCGTATTGGCAAACAGCATCAGCGCGGCAGAGATCATGCGCACCACCTCCTGTTCACCTTTATGACAGGAAGGGAAGTCCCTATGTCTTGCGGCGGCGGGGACGGCGTGTTAAAATGAATGGCAGAGACTGATGGCGGCTGCAGAGAGACTGCTCTGATTTTTTCATGCGGCGGCAGCTGCTCCCGTTGACAGATGACGCCAACAGGTGTAAATTACATACCGGTTTCTATAAAAAAGAGCCCCTAAAACGAAAGTACAGATCACGTGCTCTGGAGATCAGGCTCAGGGTCTTGCTTTTCAGTGCGGCCATGGACCGAAAACTGCGGGGGCATTTTAATTAGGAGCGAACGCAACATGGGGCTGGGAGAATAGGAGCACTGACCTCGGTGCACTGGCGGTGCGCCGGCCGGGGTTTCTGTTCTTATTGACTGCGGATGCCTCCGGGCGTGTGCTCGTTGAGAGGCGCAGAAAGGTGGAATGAACATGCGGTATAAGGAGTTTGGAAAGACCGGGATGAAGGTGTCCGAGATGGCGCTGGGAACCTGGGGGATCGGCGGAGCGGGCTGGGATGACAATCCGGAAGAGACCCGTATTGATGCGATCTGCACCGCAGTGGAAAATGGTGTCAATTTTATTGATACCGCCCCGGCCTATAATGCCGGTGCAGCCGAATGTCTGGTGGGGAAGGCGCTCAAGCAGAGCGGAACGCGCCAAAGGGTCATAGTGGCAACAAAGTGCGGAAATTTCTACATGGGAAATGGGACGTATGTTCGTGACGGACACTATGACAAAATCATTCAGCAGTGTGACGATTCCCTCAAAAACCTGCAGACGGATTATATCGACCTGATGCTGATTCATTGGCCGGATGTCAATACCGACTTTGCTGAGACTGCTGACGCACTGAATGCGCTTAAAAAATCCGGTAAGGTTCTTCATATCGGTGTTTCCAACTTTACAAGGGAGCAAATGGAGGAGATCGGGCAGTATTGTACGCTGGAAGCCTATCAGCCGCAGTACTCTATGGTTGTCCGCACAAATGAAGAACAGATGAAGTGGGCGGCTGAACAGGGCATGGGCGTCATGACATACGGTTCTCTGGGCGGCGGGATCTTAACAGGAGCATTCCGGAAGCTGACAACCTTTGAAGCCACGGACAGTCGGAACCGTTTTTATAAGCACTTCCAGGAGCCAATGTTCTCTAAGGTTATGAAGGTCCTGGAAGTCATGGATCGGATCTCCGCTGATCGGGATAACGTGCCCCTGTCTCAAATCGCACTGAACTGGTGCGCACAGAAGGAATTTGTTTCTTCCTGTATTGTCGGTGCACAGAGCAGACGGAAGATCGAAGAAAACTGCGCTGCCTATCAGTGGATGCTGACTTCGGAAGAAATCGCCTTGCTGGACGCGGCAATCGAGCAGTATCTGGTGGAGCAATAAACTGATAGTGAAGAACTGAGGGAGAGGGGGCTTTCGTCCGGTCCGAAAAGCTTGCTTTTAGGGATCGAAACCGTTTGGAAGCCTTCTCTCCTGAACGATATACAAGTGGTACAGCTTTAAAATGCATATTGAGAAATGATGATCATTGCCACAAGCGTTGTGCAAATAGCACAAAAAATGTTAAATATTTATAAAAATTCTCACAATTGAAAAACAAGAAATAGTATGATATTTTAAAAAGGATCAATTTGGATTGTTTGTGATTTTTTTCGCATTCCAATCCATTACTGTGGCAATCGTCCGGTTTGGCCAAATGCGGCTTGGTCCGCAAGATGGGACTCCATAGATTTTGGTTAAAACATTCTCTTGTACCGGCGCAAAGTCTGTTGAGATTTTGATGTTTTTACATGTTTAAATCAGTGCTCGATTCGGAGCACTCTTTTAATCCCCTGTTTCGTGCACGAACACGGAAATGGCAATGAGATACGATACGTGAGGTCAGTGTAATGGTAACCGTTGAAATGGTGGCAAAGATGGCCGGTGTGTCGCGTGGAACCGTTGACCGCGTTCTCCACCATCGGGGAGAGGTCAAGAGCGAAACTGCCGAGAGAGTTCGACAGGCCATGCGCGAGCTGGATTTTCAGCCGAACACATTGGGCCGAGCTTTTTCAATAGCGAAAAAGAGAAACCGGATCGGGATCTTTCTATCAGCGCGTGAACCGGACTTTCAAGAACAGATCAAGCAGGGCATAGAAGACGGTGTCGCCTATGCACAGCAGCATGGAATCGAAGCTGTGATCGAAGTGGTTTCTCCGGATGATGAGCTGCTGTATTTGCAGAAGATCGATGAGATGATCGCTTCCGAGGTTCAAGGGATCGTTTTACGCGGGATCGAGTCCAAGGCGTTTGACGAACGGCTTCAGATTCTGAAGAATCAGGGAATTCCTGTTTTTACGTATAACCAAGATGTGCGGCCGGCACTGAGAAACTGCTATGTGGGCATTGACTCCTGCCGTGCCGGAAAATGTGCGGCGCTTTTGATGCGGCAGATCTCCCCACCTGACGGATACGCCTTGATCGTGGGCGTAACGCCCCAGCATAAGGACAGCGAAAAACGGATAGAGGGATTTCTGGAGCAATGGGGCCTTGCCCCAAAGGCATCGTCAGGATACCGGATCATTTATGGAGAAGGCTATCATGATGTTGCATACGCTCGTACGCGGGATGCCTTGAATGAGATGCCGAACATCACGGGTATCTTCGTCAGCGGCGCGGGCCTGAGCGGCGTAGCGCAGGCGGTATACGAACGAGGGACCGCCGATGTTCAAAAGATTGTGGGGTTTGACGCCACACAGCGAAATATTACCTACATGAAGAATGGCACAGTCCAATTTTTGATCGATCAAAGTCCTTATCAGCAGGGATATAAAGCGGTCCAACTGCTTGTAGATTATCTGTTTGAGGGGCGAGCGCCTGATGTGTCCTGTTATTATCTCGACGCACATATCAAAAATGCTTTCAACTGCTGAGTCCCAAAGGCCTTGGTGGGCAAAGGCTGCCTATCCGTACATGAAGGCGCAGGGGGGCGGCGTGATTTTGAACGCTTCTTCCTTCGCAGCGCTGGACCCCAATGCGGGGCGGGCAACATACAGTGCCGCAAAGGCTGCTGTGAAAAATCTCAGCGCATCCATGGCGGCAGAGTTTGCGGCCGCCAATATCCGGGTGCTGTGGCCTATGTGCCGGGCATGATCGCAACAGAGATCGCTGCGGAGAGCATTGAGAAGTACGGTGATGCGCTGTTGGCAGACATCCCGTGCCGCCGCTTCGGTACGCCGGAGGACCTGGGAAAGGTATTGGTGTTTTTGGCTTCGGATGCCGCAGGCTACATGAATGGCTGTCATGTTGAGATCAGCGGCGGAAAGCGCTGTGTGCAGAATCCTCAGTTTTCCTATCAATAAGCGAAACAACATATATAAACGTGTAAGACAGGCTGTCCGTTTAGGGCCGCCTGCCTCGTTTTTTGCTTGGAATATAGCTCTTGGCGATATACTGACGATCTTAATGACGCAGGAGAATGTTTCACGGAGAAGCGCTTGGTTCTCGTTGTCCCTTATGCTTTTTGCGTCGGAGCGGTTCTGTTCTGCCAAATCAACCAACCTGCTCCTGTTCCACCACCGCGTCAATCGGTATTTGCTGGGCGACGGGATAGGGCCAGACCGGGCCGTCGATGTCCGCCAGAGCCTTTTCTATAACAGAGGGAAGGTCCTCCGGCTTGGCGTGGATGTTTGCCACCTGAGGCAGGGCTTTCCATTGCCTGAAACTGAGACTCTGCGGCGTCCAGTACCTTCTTGCCGACGATGATGGCGGCCTTTATAACGGGAAGGGAAATCCCTATGTCTTGCGGTAGCGGGGACGGCATGTTAAAATGGCAGAAAAGGGGGTGGGAGAATGGCCTGGTATGTCTATATGCTCCGCTGCGGGGACGGCAGCCTGTACACCGGCTCCACCACCGACGTGGCCCGTCGGCTCCGGGAGCACCAGAACGGGACCGGGGCCAAATACACTCGCGCCCGGCCTCCGGTGTCGCTGGCCTACACAGAGGAGGCTTCGGACCGCTCCGCCGCCCAGCGCCGGGAGGCGGCTATCAAAAAGCTGCCCCGGAAACGGAAATTGGCGCTGATCGAAGGAGGTACACCATGAACCTGAAAAAACGCTTGGTTCTGGGAGAAAATGGTAGTAGCGCTGGTAAGCTATTGGGCCGCATTACCGGAATCGGCCCGGGCAGATACAAGAGATGTGGAGGCAGTGTACAGGCACTATGCCACGAAGCGGGAAGAATGACAGTCCTGTGATAATAATTTTTAAACCGTCTGTGTTCCTGTGACTGATGGCGGCCTGCCGACGGAACAGGTTATGACAGCGGATATGAAAGAAAGGAAAATGTGAGAATTATGAGAAGAAAGGATCGTGAAGTCAGCGCTGAGCAGGCATGGGAAATTGTGGAGCGCTGCTCCTATGGCGTACTGGCTATGACAAAGCCGGACGGAACGCCCTATGCCGTGCCGGTGAATTTTGCGCGGGAGGGGAACTACCTGTATATTCACTGCGCGCAGACCGGTGAAAAGACGGACTGTCTGAACCACCAGCCGCAGGTGTGTGTCACCTGTGTGGAGGGCGGCGCATGGGTGGACCAGCCGGCCCTGACCACGCGCTACGCCTCCGCAGTCATGCTTGGCAAAGCGGAGGAACTGACGGATGAGGCGGACAAGGTAAAGGCATTGCGGTTGCTGTGTATGAGACTGGCGCCGGAGCATCCCAGAAGCCATGGCGATTTTTCGGAGTGCCGGGGAAAGACAGCGGTCTGGCACATCACCGTGGAACAGATCACCGGAAAGGCGAATCCGGGAAGGATGGAATGAAAAAAACGGTGCCATGAGCAATGCTCGTGGCACCGTGGCTTTTATTGAGAGATCTGCTTTTCTACCGGGACCTTTCGCTTCGGCGGAAAGCCCAGAAGACAGAGAAGCGCACCCAAAAGGGGATGGAAAATCGGTTTTTGATTCCACTTTATGATCCGATAGAGAAACGGCCTGAGAACCGAGTATACATTCCCTACATCTACGAAGAAGGCGATACAAACAAAGAGTGAGGACAGGATACCGCAGAGAACAATGGCCAAAAGGCCCCGGCGAAGACAGCGGACCCACGGCTTTTCCGGGAGCTTGACCGCCGCGGCGAGAGACAATACTTGTACCAGCGACCAGCCCAGAAGCAATAAGAATACGGGCCGCACCACATACATCAAAGCTGCGGTCCAACGCGGGTCATAGTGGAAGCTTTGGATATCCTGGGCTGTGGGCAGGAAAAACCGATACAGCAGATAGATGGCCGCAGTCAGCCCGCAGCCTGCCGCAGCTTGGATCAGAGCAGTTTTTCGCCCTTCTGGCACCGGCGGGCCATAGAGGACAGCGTTGGCGTCTGTATCAAAAATTTCCGCTAACCGCAGGATCTGATCCACATCGGGCCGGGTGCGGCCATTTTCATAGTTGGAAACTGTCTGCCGGGTGACAAACAGCCGCTCTGCCAGTTCCTCCTGCGTCAGATGCTTTTGCTGACGCAGATCCCGGATGTTTTTTCCAATGTCACGCATTATGCCTCACCTCACCGTCAGCCTATCAGAAATCGGGAGAAATGTCACGCAAGGAATCTTTTCCATGGTGCACCTTCAATGGAAAAAGCTTGCTCAGTTCGCCCGGAGGTGAATGGAGATATTTTCCAACCCGTAAAATGGCTCGGCGGCGGTGGGGGTCAGCCCCTCCAGCACATCAGACTCGTACAGTGCGGAGACCGTCTTGAAGCAGATGGGCAGGATGGGAGCCTGGCTCTGCAGGTACCGACACAGGCCCCGGAACGCTGCCTCCCGGTTTCCTCCGGAGCGGCAGCCCTCCAAAAGCTGATCGCACTGTGGATCGCTCCATCCACCATAATTGAGACTGCCGCCGGTGGCGAGCAGGGAGGAAACGTCCCAGTCCGCCGTTAGCCGTACCTCACCGTAATAAAGGTCAAAGCGGCCGGCGGTCAGTGCAGCGGTGTATTCCTCCCAAGGCAGCTCCACGGTTTCTGTGGCAGCGCCGGCGGCGGTGAAGGCGGCGGCGATCTGCCGGGCCATGGAGACCTTGAAGCTGTTTTCGCTGTTGACCAGCAGGCGCAGCGTGCGGCTGGGCCGGGTCTCACAGGCATTCAGAGCATCGGTGAAGGCCACCACGGAATCTGTCTGCTCCAAGTCTGCCGGATAGAGAGGGGACACCGGAGAAACGGGGAACTGCGCTGCTTTAGCGTGGCCGGAAAGTAAGCTGCTCACCAAGGCCCTGCGGCTGACGCCCAGAGAAAGGCAGCGGCGGAACGCGGCATCGTCCAGCCCCTTTGCGGAGACATTGATCCCAAGATACTGAAACACGGTGGTGTCGGCATCATCGTAGCTGACGCTGCCGGAAACGGCAACAGGGTCCGTGCCGGTGAGATCTGCCACGATCAGCTGCACATCCCGGGAAGAAAAGCGGTAGAGCATGGACTCCTGATCCGCTGTACCGGTGAGGGAGATCCGTTCCACCGGCTGACTGAGGTGCCGCCACCAGTTCTGGCTGGCGATCAGACAGCTTTCGCTGCTTTCGTCATAGAGGTAAGGACCGGTTCCCAGAGGGACGCTGTGCTTCTCCGTGCCGGACTTCAGAATGGGAATGTCCAGCAGAGCGGGCAGACCGATATTGGGGCGGGTGAGGGTCAGGGTCACCGTACCGTCCCCGGCGGAAATGCTTTTGACATCCGACAGCCGTCTGGCGTAGCGGGCGGAGCTGCGGGCGGCGGTGAGGGTGGCTTTCACGTCGGCGGCGGTGAGGGGAGATCCGTCGGAAAACACCACGCCGTCACGGAGGGTCAGCTT
>OHYC01000048.1_pt1 | contig 57695 bp, 77 predicted proteins | sample 1580171 | NCBI WGS metagenome assembly OHYC01 (sample SAMEA3882526, study PRJEB24775) | human gut metagenome | biome: human-associated habitat; feature: intestine environment; material: feces | place: Netherlands | collected 2009/2010
AAACTTTGACTTCTTAGCTGGTTCTACAAGACCATCGTTAATCTGACCCTTTAGGTTAGCAGAGAATTGATTTGCTAAGCTAGCTGCTCTACGCATATTGCTAGCAAAGTTTTGAATATTAAGATTAAGGTTTGCTGTCAAATTTGCAAAGCTAGCCATTGTAACACCTCCCTATTACCAACCTGGAATTTGGTCAATATAACCAACCTGGTCAGCATAATTTCTTTGTGACTTTTCTCCATGCATTCTTTGTTGTACATCATAGTGCACATCAAGTTGTGACTTGAACTTTCTAGGAGTCATACTCATTACTTCTTCATCAGTATAATGCAACCATACTCTCCCAACATATAAAATATAGGGCCAATCCCAGTCGTCTGTGGCGAACGGATTGGCCCCATCTTTATTGCTGGGATTTAGGCGTTTGGGTCCTGTGCACCGTCCAGCTTAGGCTCTGCATTATCAGGAATCTTTTCTGCAACAGGCATATCTGAATCGAATGCATCGTTGAGAGACGCCATAAGTTCCTGCATATACTGAATATCAATAAGATTACCGACTTGCTGCTCTGTAAGCTCAGGGTCTTCATGAATAAGACCAGCCCAAAGGATGCAACGTACAGCTTTAATACTGTTGTTGTCAAGCTGCTTAAACGCTTCATCAACTGAACCATATCTGTCTTCGAGTTCAGCCAAAGCATTGAGCGTAAACTTTATAGTACGCTCAACGCCGTCATTAAGGGTAATCTTAATGTCCTTAGATTTTACATCTTTTACATTAGACATTACGTTACCTCCAATCATTTTACGGAATAATTACTCAGTAGCTTTAATCTCGCTACCAATGAGAGTATGAGCTGTAAACTTAACTACTTCATTAGCAGTAGTAAGCTCATATACTGCTACGCTCTTACCAGCTGTAACACCTGTAATATTGTTACCAGATACATAGGTTGTAGCACCAGATACTACATCACCTACATTAGGAGTAGCCTGCGTTGTATTAGCAACTGCATAAGCAAAGTGATTTCCAGGCTCAGCATCTCCAGTAATAGTAGCCTTAGTAGAACCAGTAACTGTACCAGCTGCAAAAGCTACAGTCAAAGCAGGAGCCGGAGTACCAGCCTGCTCTGTAACTGTAATGCTATCAAAAGTAGCCTTGATAGTAGCAACCAGTGTGCCACGGGAAAGGTTCTGGGAAACATCAGACACATTGTCAATGACTTTGTCATCTACCATTACCTTAGTAACCTTACCAGTCGCATCAGTAGTAATATTCAATGCACTCATTCGTTATCCCTCCTTAGCTCGGCATTTTAACGGCATCAAACCAAGTTGACATAGCAGACTCGCTAGCTCCAGGGTTATCACCATCAAGTTCGTACTTCCACATACGAATCTTTTTGCTACCAACGGTAACAGGATAATTAAGCTTAACAAACTGACCCTTAATTGTATCAGCCTGGAAGTTAATGCTGTCACCCTTTGTTTCGTTCTGGTCCTCAGGGTCAGTAAACTTACCTTTGTACAGCCAGACATAGCGATAGTTACCATTAGACTTCAAAGACCTGAAGCCAATAGCAACAAACGGTGGAACGTCAGAATCACCAAACACAAGACCTCCGTCACCATCGATGGTATGGCCAAGAAGGTCTGCTTTATTCTCAGTAGTAAGTTCGTTCTTTTTAATTTCAACGTCAATCTTACCAAGAGTTGTAGCAGTCTCCATAGGACCATCATCGGCAAACAAGGTTTCCTGTGAGGCATTCGGGTTGATGTTCACTGACATTACACCAGGTGCTGTTTTAGGTACAGCATACACAGGTGCTTTTTTGGCAGAATCTTCTGTAGTCATAATAGCATACACAAGATTATCACAACCAATTCTTGTAGCCATGTTTCATTCCTCCTATTCAATAGTTGTTGTTATTCCAACGTTGAAGCCATAAGTAACTCTGTCATTGTTATCCTGACTAATCTTAAATGGTGGTTGCCTAAGATGCACTTGGCCCCACCTATCAGGCGTGAAATTCACGATTAAGTTGTCAGATATGAACAATTTATAAATATCCAAAGCTCTTTGCCTTGCAACATCAGCGTCTTTATCCCTAACAGTTACTTGCACTGACCTGTTAACATTTGAGTCATATGCTACTGCAGGGTCTCCCTTGTACTCATGTAGAGCTACAAGAGAATCGGGTGCTTCTGGCGTGAAGTCTCTGAAGGCATCTACACCATCACCCTGAACCATACCATTGTCCGTAAGGAACATAACAATGTCTAGTAGCAATGGATTAGCCATACGGCACCTCCTCTCTTAATCACTCATTGTAGCTAAAGATTCCTGTGCGTAAGTAAATACGGTTCTTGTAAAGTTTTCTCTAGCATACTCTCGTACAGGGTCTTCCAAAAATTTGGCTTTACCAGTAGGATGATATACTGATAAGTCTTCATGAACCTCTACCATATAGGATGAAGCTCTGCGACCAGTCTTTGGATTGACTGGGTCACCATTTCCACCATAACCAATGATTGCTTCATAAGCATAAGTAGAAGCAGATGTATCTGTTCTTCTTGACACTTCATAAAATGCACTCATCAGCAGTGTGTAGGTATCTTTAGGTACCTCAGCCATGCTGTTTCCAAGAATTTCTTGACATGCAGTAGTTGTAGCTTCCTTAGTACCATTACCTAAATTTCTAATCGCAGCTTCACACTGCGCTTCAAAATTGTTGAGGCTCTTTTGGTCAAAATCAAAGCTAAATGTACCTTTCATTACAGATACACCACCTTGATGTCTGGTTTGCCATTTCTATAAAACGTATTGATACTTTTGATGCTGTGCTCTGAGTTTTCAAATATAATGCAATCAAGTTCTGCGATGGGCACTGAACCATTAATGTACAGCTGCTTGTTTGAAACAACTTCAGCACCTTTGTTATCAGTGACAGTAGTTACTTTACCTTCAGCATAACACTTAATATCAACTGCATCCCCATACAGCTTAGTACCAGTTCCGTTTCTTCTTATGAACGGTTTTATCTGTGCTGGAAGATTAATCCATTTCTTAAGACTTTCATACACGGTAGTCACCCCCCTTAGGAATAGGATAAGGAGGATTATTCTGCATTCCTTTTCTGAATACCTTTGGATATGCATACTTAGGAAGAGACAAACCAGCAGACGTAAGCTTAGCTTTATAGCTAGCCGCCTGCTCCTTAAAGTACTTCAGTCTTTCAGTTGGGTCTTCAGATTGTGGACCAAGACTTCTCTTAATGTCCCTTGCAAAGATTGTTGCTGCTCTACTAAATAGCTGGTATAATACCTGATTCTTGCTAGAACCATAGGTATCAATGATGTACTGAATCTCTTCATCCTGCATAATAGGCTCAGACTCATTTGTGTCTCCTAATAGGAATCTACACTCATCAACCTGACTACTAGCTGGATTGCCAGAATATGACCAAGACATCAAATCACCTCCTACTTAGTTACTGCTGCAACTACCTTCTTAACTTCAGTCTTTTTAGCAGTTGCAGGTGTAGACGCCTTAGGCTGCTCAACTTTTTCTTGTTTAACTTCAGGCTGCTTAATAGCAGGAAGGTCAATACCATATCTCTGCTTAAAGAAATCAGCATACTTATCAAAGTTTTGCTCGTTAACTTCAACAATATGACCTTCTAAGAGTCTATGCTTAAATCTTTTAATGCCTGCTGGCTCAACAATAGAACCAGCAGGAATCATACCCGAAGCATCTCTAAAAGTACGCTTAACTACAAACATTAGTCAACAATGTCCTTGAAGAACGTACCAAGGTCACCACAGATTTTCTTAGCGTCAAACGCAATCTCACCTTCAATACGTTCAGTGCCAAGGCCGAGCATATCCATAGGCAGTCTAACGATACGGTTACCATACGCACCAGAACCTTCAAGGCCGGTCCATGCAAAGATATAACCTGCGGAAGGTTTCTTAAGAGCCGGACGAGGATTGCTGTAACACAGTAAAGCATGCTTACCCATAATGAATCCAACATTGTCTTGTGCATTCTTGTCTGCAGAGTTAACTACAGCCCATGCAACATACACATGTTCAACTTCAAACAGTGTAGCAAGCAGGTCAGCCGTAACGATACCCTTCTGAGTATACTTGATACGGTCAAGAATATCAAAGTGGTTCTTAAGTGCATTGAAAGCAAACGGAGAAAGAACAAGTGTGTTAGGCTTGTATCCAGTCTCAGATGCCATCTGAACGCCTGCTTCAGTAATGTCCTTAATAGGATTAGATGTATCCTTATTCCACTTGATAGCCTGGTTAGTAGACGGAGAAGCATCTACACCAGAAATCTCACGACCCCATACTCCAGCCTTGAAGAACTTAGTAGCCCATTCCATCTCGCGACGGATAAGCATCTTCTGAGATACGAAATCAGTTGCATCAGTGTCAGCATCAAGCGGCTCGTCGTAGTTTGCACGCTCCTCAGGAGTAACATCCTTATGGAATGCATGCTTACGGCAGTAGTACGGGTCGCTTGCTTCAACACCGTAATCGCCACCGGCAGACTCACTTGCTGCGCCACGTACCTGAGCTTCATCACGCATGAAGTCTCCTTTGTTGTAGATGTAGAAAACGTCTGACTGTCTCTTAACAGGGACAATCGGGAAAACTTTGTCTGCAATGAAAGCAGACGCATCCTGCATATAAGCAACGGACGTATTGGTTAATGCTCTATCAATATGAGCGTTCTGCATAGTAGGCATTATTTTGCATCTCCTTTCAATTAGTTAATCTTAACTGCTGCAAGACCACCTGCAACAGCAGAAGTGATTACAATACCGGCAACTACAGTACCAGTATCAGTTACCTTGCCGTTAGCATCAGCATAGGCAATCTTACCTGCTGTAACAGCTTTAGCTGCTTCAACCATAACAATACCATCAGCAATCTCAAGAACCTGACCAGCAGAGGTCTTATTCATGGACACACCGATAATGTTAGAATCTGCAACAGCCTGAATGCCATTACTGTTCTCATCAACAGTAACGAAACGATGTCTTTCAACAGCTCCACCAGCTGGTAAGCTATATCTAAGGCCAGGAATTTCATAAGCGTTCATTAGTTTGCACCTCCCTGTAAATATTCTTTGTAAAGTTCAGGATTTTCCTTGATGGCAATTGACACAGCCTTCTGCTTGGTTACACTGTCACGCTTAGCAATCTCATCAGCCTTAGCTTCAATCTTTGCCCAAGCATCTGCTCCCTTGCTTCCAGGGTTGCTCTTGCCGACTTCATCAAGAACTGTTCCTTCAATTGCTGCATTGATAGTTGTAAGTACATCTACCGTTTCAGCGCTACAATTCTTAAGAACACCAACGAGCTTATCAGTCTCGATAGGTAATGCCTTAAGCTCTGCAGCCTTTGCAACTGCCTCAGCCTGTGCCTCAGCATCTTTTGCTTTACGCACCTCTTCCTCAGCTGCTTCTTTCTGAGTACGCATCTTAATAAACATAGCACGTGCTGCAGCCGGCATACTCTTCAGAGTTTCCTCTTCGTCAAATGCTGCTTTCTTCTTAGGCTTTCCACAAACCTTGCACATACCATTCTCATCAGCTTCACCATCGCATTCACACTCTTCAGACTTTTTAGCCTTAAGCGTTTCAAGTTCAGACTCAGCTTTCTCCTTGCCTTCACTTGCCGCCTTCAGGTCTTCTTTAGCCTTCTCAAGGTCCTGCTTAGCTGTGCTACACTCAGTGGTTACTGTTGCCAAATCTTCTTTAGCCTTTGTAACTTCACCTGACAATTTATCAAGCTCAGCCTGAATGACCACTGAATGCTCTGGCTTCATTTTACTAAGGATTTCCTTAATATCCATGGTTGCACTTCGCTCCTTTCTTTTATAAAGTTCTATGAAAGCTGCCGAATTGGCTCCTTCATCAACTAAATCAACTCGGTTTATAACCAAGTCCTCAAGTAAGTATGGCATTTGTCACACCCCCTATTTATATTATACGTTGTTTGGCCCGATTATATAACACTAAAGCTTAATTCGTTTTGCATCGCCCTGTATTGAAAACATCTTAAATGTTCCATTCTTAACTTTAGCAAATACATCTGGGTCCAAAACTTTAACAGTAATAAACCATCCTTCAGGAACAGTCCCTTCAGGAATACCTATGCATGCTTGCTTTTCTTTTGTGAACACAATAGATTCAACTACTACGCTCTTAGATTCGCCTTCATGCATAACACCACTTGCACGGTAGTCCATCATAAACTTTATAGCTGCTTTTTCAAGCACCTCAGGTCTTATAATGTCATCCTGCCAATCAAGTGGTAAAGAGCCGTTAGCATTGACTGCTACACTTGCCCATCCACTAACTAAGCCTTCATCACTGTTTGACTTTGTAATGTCAAACAGCACATCAACAGCACACTCGTCAGGTACAGGCTGCTCCTCAGTTATATAAACAGATTCGCTACGAGACACAGTCTTTGTAGAACCGTCTTCATTATATACACTGATTTGCTGCGTATCATGTATTTCCCTATTGGTAACTACAACACTCATCTTATTCACCTCCGCTTCCGGTATAGCTTAAATCATTCTGTTCAAAGTCGTTCTCCGCAGTGTCATCAAATTCATCTGTATTATTACCAGCGTTATTATTATTGGCACTTGTTTGACCCTGATATACTGACTCAAATGTCTCTTCGTCAAGGTCTGGCATGCCAAGTATATGACGTAAGTAATTTTGCAGCTTCATATCGCCTGCAATATTAAGTCCCATAGCACGAAGTACAAGTGCAAGTTCCTTAAGTGATGGCGTCTGAATTTGACCAGGAACAATCTTAGGAAGACCAGTAATATTAGGAAAGTAATTGTAGCTAAACAAATCGGGTACTGCCTTATTATTGAACACATCAGATATATTCTGGAGTTGTGCTTGTAAAGCAGCAGCAAGCATAGACTGCTTTGTATCAGCTAATGCAAAAGAACCAGCCTTATTATTACCAATCAAAATAATGTCAGAAAGCATCGTAATAGCTATTCTATTATCATACCTGTCAATTGTTTCTCCAATGTTAATTTGTCTTGATGAACCAGATGAAAGAAGTGATAATTCCCATCCGTAAGGAAGCAGAATACCTTCTTCACTGTCACGTCTTACAGAAGCTACAAGCTCTTCAGCTCTAGTTCTTAAGGCAACCATTCTCTCATCATCTTCATTCCAAAGGTCCAGGTCCTGTGGAGCCTTAAGAACAGGAAAACCAGCAAGGTCACGTTCAATTCCAATACCTTCAATTTCTTCAAAATGCTTTTTGAAGAACCAAGGTCTGTAAGCATTACGCAGTAAAGATTTACCTTCAGGGTTGTCTCTACTAACTCTTGTTCTAAATAGTAGACCTTTTGACATAGGAATTGTTACAAGCTTGAAGTCAGGCTCAGCCATCTGAACGAATGCAATAACGTCACCTTCATCGTTGAATTTCCATTCATGCAACGATGTCTGTGCTCTAATAGGCAAACGTCTCCAACCAATACGTCCATCAGAGTACTCACTTTTGTATCTAGGACTTACTTCATTTGGTCCACGCCTAACCTTATATACAATTTCATGAAAGCTGAATCCATACGTAAGCATAGACAGAATTTCAGATATGGTATTTGCCCATGACATATCCATATCATTCATACAGCTTTCAAGAAACTTAGCAGCCTCTACATCTTCTGCAGATGTACTAGCAGGTTCTACAGTCCATGTAGTTCCTCTAATAAGCATTTCAGCTAAGTACAAAATAGCGCCAATAACTGGGTCATTATCAGCCATTTCTTGGTATATTTTACCAGCGTATGGCCAACGTAATTCAGGAAGGAACTCTTCGTATACATACGGACCATATCGTTTAAGACCTGTAGTACCTAATTGCTTAAAGTTAACAGGCTTTTTACCATTTTGCATTTATATCACCTCCTAAATTTTGTCCAGTAAGAACCACCTGTTTTCTTTATACCAGATGGAACCCTATTAAGTGTAGGCCCTCTAAAGTAATTGAAAGCTCCAGAGAAGCCATCTATTGTATCATCATGAATACCATAAGGAAATAAGTCAGCCTCATCAAGAAAAGGTAGAATGTTTCTGCATCCTTGTACAATGTGCACATTACCCCTTTGTGCTGCTGCTGATGCTGTTCTAGCTCTTTCAACCTTAGAACCTGTAGAGGATACGCCAATAAAGTCATACCCTTGCAGTACATGCCTTGCATAGTGGTCAGTAGTAATCTTACCAGAAGAACCTGGCTCTTCCTCCATACGTATTGCTACGTCATATCCATCTGCTCGTGCTGTTTCGCCTAAAAGCTTCTCCAAATCGCCAGGCATTTTTTGTTCTCGTATAATGTCCTCAATCCAATACATACCCTGGTAGTGCGCAAGCTTAAATCCAACTGTCCAGTCTGGCTCTCGCTTATTCTTACCTTTGCGCTTCTTAGGGTCTGTAGACGCCATATCCCAGTATCGTACCCTTCTAGCAGCAGCAGGAACTTCAGATGCAGGTACTATAGTAAACCAGTGCCTATTAAGCATATCACCAGATGCTTTAATTTCCCAGTTACCATTCAATAAACGCTCACGTTCTATAGGGTCCAACTCTGCAAGTGATTCTTTATAAGCTTCAGCATCAAGATATGGGTTATCATCAATACCTGCACCTATAAAAATACGCCCAGCATCTTTACCCTCAACAAAGAATCTTTGGTAATAGTATTCACCAAATTGTCCACCAGGGTTTGCTGTAGCTCTAAATCTTAAAGGTACTTGCAATGTCTTTGGCTTACGTAAACGTGAGAATAGATACCTGTAGTTAGTAGGGTCTATATGCGTAACCTCATCCATTCCTATATACTGAAATTCAGCACCTTGGTAACGATAACAATCGTTAGCTGACTCAAGATAACCAAAGTTCAGTGTGGCACCTGAAGGAAAAACATACTGCTTTTCCTTTTCAGACCACTTAACTTCCTTACTATCAACAAAAGGCATCAGCCATTGTTTAGACATATCTATCAATGCACCAGGCAATGATAAATCAGCATATGTCTTACGAAAAAGTATAGCGGAGTAGCCTGGTATATCTACATACTGTAACGCTGCCATAAGCTGTGCTACAGACTTACCTCCACCGGCTGCTCCACCATACAAAATCTCTTTCGTATCATTCATAAGTAAGAAAGCTCGCTGTTTAGGTGTAGGGTCATAAGGGATATACTTAGTCAGACGTGGCGTTAAAATTCCCTGCAGCTGTTGCAGGTCAATTCCATTCAAGTCTATACTCATGACCCATTACCTCCTTACTCTTTGCTATTCGGATTAAATCTGGCCCAAAGCTCAGTGAGCTTACTCCAACCATACATAGCAATGAATGCTACAAAGAAGCCACAGATAATAGCTGCTACAACCCAGTACCACACAATAGTAATAGATGCATACTGTGCATATGCAAGAAATGCTACTACAGTAAGGACCATAGATAATGCAAGAACTACAATGTCAGTAGGTACCTTCTTCATAACGCCAATGCTTTTAATTACCTCAGTGATGACAGATACGATAAATGCCAAGGCACCAATCGCAACTACCAGCTGAGGTAATGCTTCAGCCGTAATACTAATCATTCTTAACACCTCCTTCTACCTGTCGGATAATAGTGCGCCACTTAAATATTCTGTTAAGTCTCTCCTGACTAAAGAATGGCTGCTTCATAAACCAGTCTTTAAAGTCCTCAGCACCTTTAGAGCTGTTACATGACTGGCATGCCGGTACGATGTTACTCTGAATAGTACGTCCACCCTCGCTAACCGGCTCAAGATGGTCACGAGTCATTCTCTGACCCTTACGCGGAGTGCATCCACAATAAGCACACTCTCCACCGAAGAAAATCAATGCTTCTTTCCACTCTTGATGAGTGAACTCTGGATTTTCCTCACCACGGCGCTTCTGACCTCCAATAAAGTCAGAATGCTTTTTCTTTGTTCTGTTTTCTTTCCTACGGATATTGTAACAACACTTACAGTCCTGTCTCCATTCAGGACGGCCTTTCTTATCTGTGCCATTACGATGAAAGTCAGTAATAGGCTTTACCTCGCCACAAAATACACAGCGACGAAAGAGTTGACCGTGCTCCTTAAATGTCTCAGACGGATAAGTGCCGTACATCCTTGTGTTACGACTCTTGCCCATACTTCTCTACCTTTCTTTACTCATCATCCATTGTCACACTAGATGAGTTGCCATTAGCATCTACAAGTGCGACTTCGGTTGTCTTGGTCTGGCGAACACCAATCTGTGTGATGTCACCAAGTGCCCCTGCCTTAAGGAGTATTCCGACTACCTCACTCAAGTCAGCCTGCTTTGTAGGACTCTTCTTGATGTCTGGGTTCTCTGTATCAACCATAGCATCGCGACGCATCTCTTCCTGAGCAATAGTGTCAGTACGAGCTTTGCGTTCCATGTCTGCTGCTAACTTAGCAAGGGAAGCAATCTCACCAGGCTTAAGCGACATCGGGTCAATCATGTCAATAGCGGTGCTGAGCTTCGAGCGCAACCTAGCCGCCATATCTACATGGTCCTTATTCATATCCAAGATTTCTTGCCTGCGCTGCTGCAGCGTGATGTCATCACAATACTTCATCCAGGCCTGCATACGCAACTGGAATGACCAACGCTGTGCAATCTTCTTGACAGAGTTGTAGGTAGTATTAAGCTGACGAGCTACATCACCATATGTAGGCTTCTTTCCTGGATACGAGTCTCTATAAGCTGTCCAGACTGTGAACTCCCACTGTGTCTCGCCGGGCTGCTGCGACCAAAGGTCAATACCATTCTCCTTGGCATTCGCTATCCAATCATCCTGGTGTTGCCTGTAGTAAGTCACACGCGTATTCTCAGCATTCGCACAGTCAACGCAGAGGTGTTTGTCAATATGATGAGCTGGTTTGTATTGACCACATCTTGGGCAATGCACCATTAGTACTGGTTCTGCAATGTCACCGTGACGCATAAGCTCCTGGTCTCCCATCATAAATCACCTCCTAATTATATTATACGTTGTTTGGCTGCCGTGTATAGCTACAAGTGTTATCCAATAGTCAGCAAAATCGAGAGAAATAGTAGATTTTTCCTTAAAAAGGCCTTACGTGCAACACGTTCGTAATATACACCTTATAAAATCTCTTCTGGGATGCTCACGAGCTCGTTACAAGTACCAAGTACATGCTGCAAGTTAATTTTTACAATATTAACACATATAATAAACAAAATAACTATTTTCTTTCCAGTTTATCTACAATTCCTCTAGATTTTTTGCCGGAAAAGGTCGCTTCTGTAACTACTATAGCTTCCTGTAATCTTTGGATTGTCTATTTGTCTAAGCAGCGAAGGGCGGCTACGTGGCGTCGGGCTGCTGAGTCTCATTTAGGCTGTGATGCTGCAGTTATGCTAGACTTTGCATCTTCTTTTATTTGTTTATTTTTGGCAAAGTTAACTTGTGCAAGCGCCACCGCGCTAAGGGGCCGGCAAAACTGCACAGAATCCGGCGCAATTTTTGGGCGGTATGCACAGAACAAATGTTCTGTCAAATTGCATAGGAAATTGTATAGTTCTTTGTGCAACTTTTTTGAAAGAAACTATTTACAAATTCCAAAATCCACGATATAATTTATATTGTAAGTGAGTAATGAATGACTTACAAAAATAATATTGAAAGTGAGGAAATCAAAATGACAAACATGAAAGAAATCGAAAAGGTTGCAGAAAAGTTCGAGAACAATGTGGACCTTGTAGCAAAGGAGCTTAAAAGGGTGCAGTCTCTGAAGTGCCGCCTTAAAAAGCAGAAGGGCAAGAAGACCTATGAGGAAGAGATGACTGAGGTAGTAAAATATGAGCAGGTCTTAAAAGAGGTTAGACAGTTACTTGACCCTAAAGAAAAGCCAGTTACAATGTACACACAGGAAGATGTTGACCAGTTAGATTATGATGAGACCATAAAGGCCATTAGAAGTATTCAATCAAAAAAGACACTTACCAAATGGTTGACAGATGTTGAGGGTGATAATGATGAGTACAGAAAAGCCTGTGAGATTGAAAAGATGCTGATTGAAAGAAGAGAATCTACAAAACCTGTTGATAATGAATATGTTAGAAAAACAGATGTACAGACCATCATTGATACAATTGAAAGTTCAGGAAATCTGAGTCAAGAAAAGGTTGTAGAACTTCTGAAAAGTCTGATGTAAGAATGAGGGACCTGGTCCACAGGCCAGGTCCCTTCTTAAATGAAAGGAGATAATAAAAGTGAGAACATTCAATGTATATGAAAAGAATTCAGGCCTGTATGTAGGTACAATAACAATTGATGCTACTGATATAAGGAGATATGAAAAGGACTTTATTCTAGTATAAAATACATGACCGGTCGAAAGACCGGTCTTTTCTTTTGCACATCGCCACAGCTGCAGCTCAGCCACAGCCGGACTGCGCTAGGCTATCTACTAGCCAGTGGAACGTACGTTCTGCTGCGTACGCAGCTCAGCCGCGGCCATGCAGTAGGCGTGCCACGGCCGCTAAAACCCAGCCTCAGCTTGGCAAGCTGCACCCGGCCGCTAAAACCCAGCTCTGGCTTGATAATGGCGTGCCACGGCCGCTAAAACCCAGTCCTGGCTTGATAATGCAAGGCTGCATCTGCAGGCAAAGAAATACACGGCAATTGCTTGCCGTGTACCTGCTATTATTTTCTGTTGTTGAACATCATCAGTAGCTCTGCTACATTCTGGTTGAACTTCGCCTCTTCATCGCAAGGCGTTCCATTCTTTTCATTGTCATCAAACAAGTCGGCTATGAATTCATAGGCCTGATGCCATGCATCATCAGGTATTGATGGAAATGCTACAAAAGCCGGACAGCTACGAATGAAGTCTTCATATGTAGGTCTACGATTAAGTCCAGCCCTATGCAGCTTTCTATAGGCCTTAGCATAGTCTTCATAGGCTATCTTCTCGATGAGGCCAACCAGGTCTTCTCCAGCAATAGTACACAATTCATCTTTCATTTTAATATCCTCACTTTCTTTTCTTTATTCTATATATATATTATATCATATCTATTGCAGTTTGTTATCAGTTTCAGAAATATTTTTATGACTGCATCAAATACAGTTCAGCCTCAGCTAGTCAGTGCAAGGCTATCTACCAGCATGTGGACAGCCTCAGCTTAGTGGCCTCAGGCCACGGCGGCTAAAACCCAGTCATGGCTTGACAATGCAGTAGCTGCACTTCAAGGCAAAGAAATACACAGCAGATAACTGCTGTGTACTTACTCTTAAAGATAATTGTCAAGATAATCAGTAAGCATGTCAACAATTGGTTGCCATGTACCAGCCTCATTGTCAAGAGTTACTTCTTTGCCTGCAAAACTAATTGTCCACTTCAGTCCATAGAAGTCTTCCCAAGCCTTTAGGCTGTGCTCATCTTCTTTTTCAGTTGACTCTGGCATTGTAGATACCACGTGGTCTCTGAAGTCTGTAACTTTCTTAATGTAGTCATCATGTAGTAAGTCTCTCTTCATTTGTTCAAGCTCATAAATAGTTGTCAGTAAGTCGCCACTGTCATCTGCATCCATGCATTCATAGTTACAGTCATACATGGCCTTGAGCCTTTGAATAGCACTTTCGATTGTTTTTAGGTTGTTCATAGTTGTACCTCACTTTCATACTGTCTTTATTATTTCTTACAATTATATTATATCAAATATCTTGCAGTTTGGTGTCAGTTTCAGAAATATTTTTAACTGCTGCACCAACCACAGTTCAGCCTCAGCCGGGCGGCCGTCGGCTATCTACTAGCCTGCAGCCCGATGCAGCGTGAGCAATCCGTGCAGCCGCAGCAAGACTGCGCTTTACCACTGCGGCTAAAACCCAGCCTCAGCCTGGCAGCGCTGGACCTGACTGCTGCAGTCTCAACTCAACAGTGCAACACAGCAGTCGCTAAAACCCTAGTCGGACTTGGCTATGCCACGACGGCTAAAACCTTAGCTTGACCTGACAAGGCTGCGCCACCTCGCCGCCTCACTCAGTTACAAATAGTTGGTGCAGCCACTGTATTGAATTTGAAGAACATATGTACAACTGCAAAGTTCCATAGTATAATATCTATAGAGTTAAGAAATAAGTACTTGATTCTAGCAGTTATACAAAATTGAATAAAGACTGTACAGTGACCACATTGAATTTACAAAACATATGTACAGCCGCAAAAATTCATGATATAATATGTATAGAGTTAAGGAAATAAAGCTTAACCAAATACGCAGGCCACTGCAAAGTGTGGCAGCCGCGTGGATGACGCGGACAGAAAGGAGACTACTATGTCTATTAACGAAATGTTCAACACAACTGAAAACAATGAAACAACTACAAACGCAAGAAATCTTGCAGGTACTGCACAGCTTACAACTGTTGCAAATGAGCTTGTTGCTGAGTGCATCAAGAAGTTGAATGACAACCTTGATGAGTACCGTGAAGACTTCGAAGCTTCAAAGCATGACCACAACGCAATGGATGCACTGCTTGCAAAGTTGATTGACTATGACACTGTAGATGTTGAGTTCATCAAGGAGCTTGAAGAAGCAACTGTTGATGGTATGTTGAAGAGTCAGCAGTCTAAGCGTTCTCGTGCAAAGAGCAAGGCCATGACAATGGATAACTACAAGAGTATGATGGCTGGTGCGATTGCTGAGAACCTTATCAGAAAGGCTACTGGCAAGGTTAAGTCCGCAGGTGGTGCACGCCGCATGTCTGGTTCAGTAGATTTTACTGCTGAGCAGCTTGAAGAGCTCAAAGAGGACCAGGACAGACTTAAGAAGGAAATCCGCAACGTTCAGTCCAAGAAGTCTATCATGAAGTCAAAAGCTGACTTCAGTGAAGAGGACCCACGTTGGCAGGCATTGCTCGTAGCTGAAGAGCAGCTCAAGGCAATCAGAGTTTCTACAGGTCGTACACAGGTTGTGAAGGTTGATGAGACCAAGGACGCATTAACTGAGAAGCTCGCAGACGTCGACCTTGAGCACATGAATGCAAAAGACAGCAAAGCGCTGCTTGCACAGATTAAAGAAATGCTTGGATAACATACAACTGAATACTCACTTTCAATTGAAGCCCAGCTGGTCTTGTCAGCCAGCTGGGCTTTGATATGCCCTTTGGTGCAGCCTGGCTCAAGCGCCGCCTGGCCGGGACATCTACTAGCTTGTGGAAGTCAAGTTCAGCGTAAGCAAGTGGGCCTGGGCCACCGTGGTGCGGGGTTGGATTGGACCAGCTGTAATCTACTAGCTTGTAGAACTGACGTCAGCTCCGGCCGTACGGAGGCCGGGATGCGGCGGCTAAAACCCTCCACAGTCATGGCCAGTCAATGTCGCGGCGGCGCTGCACAAAATAGGCTCAGCCTGGCATCCGTGCTGGTCTAGTCGTAATAGCGCCGCTGCGACCATGCGCCGCTGCTCCGCAGCTGCTAAAACCCTTGCCTCGTCTGACTGTGGCTGCACTTCTTTTAAGGAGTAGAGCCGCGGCCGGGTGGCACTGTGACTCACTGCCTGTGTATCTACAATCCTTCAGTCTGTATCAGCCCAGGGACGCCGCGACGCTGTATGTCAGAGTATTCTATATCCGTGCAGAGGCTTGTTTGGCTTAAAAAGACTAGTGTTGAACTATAAGACTTCCACTGAACTCGTCGCCGCAGCGACCCCGAGCGACGTCAAGCCTAGCGGATTTTCTACAGACCATTCTCATCACGGTGCTGTATAATTATATGGATATCACGGACGTGTTAAACCTACAAAGATTCAGAAGACTTCATGTTCCTTCTTTCCAATCAAATTTTGAAAAAAATAAGTATATATATAGGATATATTTTATATATTGAAAAAAGCCCAAATATTGGTTTTTGATTTGACTTTAATTATTAGTTCTATTCTAATAAGCTAGTAGATATATACGCAGCGGCACAGCAGTACAGACATCTTGACCTTCATAGTTTATTCAACTTTTTAACTTTTTAACAATCTTAACAATCTTAACATTTTAACGTATTTTTTTATATCATCATAATCTATGCGACGCCTCAACAATTTTTTATACTACCACTGATATAATATCAAATTAGTACTCAAAAATATTTTTATACTAAATATCATATATACTTATTGAGTGGCCTCAAAAATACGTTAAGATGTCTAGAAAGTTAAGGAAAACAACTCGTAACAAGTATCTTAACGTATTTTATACTAACGTCAAGTAATGTAATATATTTAATTCAACTGATGTTATATCACTGAACTAAATTGCGTATAATATAATTAGGAGGTGATTGTATGTACAAATGTACAGGAAAAGATAACAAAGGCAGAAATATTCTTGTAGATACTAAGGGGCACTTAACGTATGAAATGGCCAGATGTCCTTGCTGTGGCGCCACAAACGTACCAGCAGGTAACAGGTCAGTCCACGGTAATAAACTTTGCTGTGATTGCTCTCGTAGGGTGCAGGGCATAACGTTGGCCAAATCTAGACTTAGCAGGCACAGCACATTAGACGCTGTGAAGCGCCAACTAGGCAGATTACAGTACTTCGTAGATATTAAGAACAATGGCGGACTGGTACCTGATTGGATAGATGAACTGTACGCCGCGGCACAGAGGTACGTACAGTTTGAGGAACTTTCTAAAGAAGCACTAAGCAAGAAGCGTCTTCAAGAAGTTGCAGCGCAAGATATGCTTACAGTTAAGTGTAGATACTGCGGTGAAGCACACCTTCTGCCAGTAGGACAAGATACAACTAAGCGGTGCCCTGCATGTCAGAAGCGTTACAAGGAGTATAAAGCACTACGTGCAAGGATTGCTGTGCTAGACATGGCAGAGTGCGTTAGTCTATTGATGCTGCTTGACGAATATGAAGTGTTAAAGAAGCGAGGCTACTGGGCTCCACAAGTGCCAAAGTGGCGCAGTCGTACACAAGATAGATTGGAGGAGCTAACAAATGAAAGTATGTAAGTTTTGCGGAATTACAGAAGAAACTACGCACATTAACAGGGACTCACTGTGTGCCAGATGTTACAGAGTGCTTGAGAAAGTAAGGCAGGGACGCAGCACACAAGAAGAGCTTGAGTGGCACAATGAGATGTGTGAATTTAACATCAAGCACGGAATGTTTGTGCCTGTAGCTATGAGACGAAAGCTTGCACACTTGAAGCCAGCCCCGCAGTGGCACTGCAAGAAGTGTGGAAAGGTCGCTATTGCTGACCGAGACTTCAACTATACAAATTATTGTACAACCTGCGCTGATGAGATACGAAGAAGCAGAAGCATACCAAAAGGCTCTAATAGAAAGCAACGTTCTGACAAGGGCTCAAAGCGTGGGTCGGTAACATTTACCACTAAGCCTGATAAGAGAATTGGACCGCACAATAAAGACAAATAGCAAAAGGACCCGGATGTTATTCCGGGTCCTTACTTTATCCTTGCTCACGCCGACGTGACGCATAGTCTTTATGATTGTTTGTAGATTTGGCTTTACACCAGCATGTATAACTACATTGTAGCTTTACATGTCCAATCTTTGTCTTATATATGTGGCAAGCTCCAGGGATGAACCTCTTGCCACACACTGAGCATATCTTCGGTGTTCTGCTCAAATCAATTATCTCTGTTATTGAATGCTCTATATGCATTCATTAGGTCGGAGATTATCTTGTCTCCTATCATAATGTTCTGAGGTTTCCAACCTTCATTAAGTGCAGCGTCGCGGCCAAGACTACAAACAAATCTACCAGGCTCATCACTGATGTCACGCAGCGACCCAGCAGCAGTACCAAGAATGGCATCCAGGCAATTGTACTTATAGATGCGGCGGCTATGCACCTTATGACAGTATTCACAGTACCAACCACCCTTGAGCTTTATCCACAGGGCAGATATGTGTTCACCAAGCGCATCGCAGATGCTTTTTATCGGCTGAGCAATGTAGTATTTCAGCCAGCTTACTCTCTCAGGTCCTTTCATTCTGTTACTCCTTTCTAACTACACAAGTCATCCATGATAGCTTCGAACTGCTCCTGCTCATCACTATCAAGCTTATGCTTTATGCTGTCATACCAGTCTTGTAGGGCATCAATTGGTGAGTGCTCGTCGGGTGCTGGCATTATGAAGCTTGAGCTTTTCCTGACTAATGAGCAGTAACTCTCACTAACTACAACGCCTTTGTAGCCAGTAGGCACTTCGTCAAGCTCTTCCTGGTTAGATACTGGTATGGCCTCTGGACCATACACGCTCTTGAACTTATCGGCGGCGAGGTCACGCCAGCTTGATGTGTAACTTACACTATCAATGAAAGCAACGTCAGCTTTATCTTCTGCAATCATCTCGAGTACCTTGTCAGTGTCTTTGCAGGTACTCCACATCTTTGATGCCATCCAGCGAAGGTCAAAGTCACTAACCATCTTACGGTCACGGTCCAGGCGTATATGCTCAGGCTTGAAGTTGTAACCATACGTATATGGCTCGTAGTCACAAACATACAGACCATTAACAAATACTTTGCCTGGTAAGTTAATAATGTTACCATATTCAGTCTCTTCGATGTCTTCGAAGTCACTACGCAGATGTAAGTTTGACGGTACAATCTGATTGTAGTATTCATCAGCTGAGATACCCTCAATAGCTATGACTAAGTCTGCTGATGGTACCTTCTCCCATATAGCTTTCTTCTCGATGAAGAATGTTAAGATGTCGGTGCCGAAGCGACGCGACTTAACAAATCTTGGCCTCCATATTTCTCTCGCACCATAGTTGTAGAATACAACGTTCTTGCCTTCGCGCAGCAATACTAACGTTGCAATCTTATAGCCCTCACCAAACTGACCAATTGTAGATTTATCATCAGCCTTAGTAGTCTGTCCAAGAAGCAGCGATGCTGCAGTTAACTTAGATGTTGCGTTGCTGATTGTAAGCACACCTGTAACATCATCATAACTCCAGCTTGCCTCATTTTCATTGTTTTGCTTTTGCTGGTCCAAAGCATTTTGGAATAATTCACGCACAGCATCTACATATGTCCAGTTAGGTACATAGTTAGGTGCAATTGTTAATTCTATCTTTGACATACAATCATCTCCTTAATCTATATTGACACGACCACTGAAGTGTCTACCACTTATTGAGCAGCTAGCGCCAAAGTGACTGAAACCATCATCTACAAGCATGATAATCTCGTCAGGGCTTGGCTCATGACCAAGCACCTCAACAAGTTTATCTGTAATATCACCAGAGAACGTATAGTGTGCATAACCACTGGTTCTTGTGTAGTTATCAAATAGTTCACTTCTAGCCATGCCATTTGTCTTATCACGCAGCTCATGATACTTCTTTGTCATAGCCTCGGCTTCTTCTTTTGTGTACTCTACAATAGCTTTCATAATTAGTCCTCCTCACTGTTATAGTACGTATCCTCATAATTGTCAAAGCGTTCAAGTATCTTATCAAGGATAGGCTTGTAGGTGTCGTCGTATACTGGCAGCATAGTATCCTGGTCAATCTTGGTCTTAGGCCTGTACTTAGTCTTTAACTGCTCGTATATCTCATCTTGATAGTATTCTGGCTCTTCTGTTAATGGTTCAGTAAGCCACTTGCTGAGTTCTGCAGGTATCTCAGGAGCACTCACGGCTTGTACAACTTCTTGCACTGCTTCTGCCTGCTGCTTGTATTTGCCAATCATATCATCTAAGCTCTCTGACAAAGGCACTGTACGACCAGCATTCTCTCTAGGTGGCTGCAGCCCAGCAGCTCTTTGAACCTCCCACAATTCATGAATCTTTGCAAGTTCCGTGAGCTCAGCTTCACTACACTTGTCTCCTTTGTTTGTCAGATACTTAGCACGTGAGTTAATTTTCTCGCAAGTCTTGCAAGTGGTGTAGGTGCCCTTACGACCACCATAGTATTTACGGAACTGCTCAATAGGTTTCAGTTCTCCACACTGTTTACATGTTTTTGCATTCATGATGTTATCCTCCTTACATATCTTCAAGAGCATTTATCAGCCCATCGAAATCCTCAGATGGTCCAAGCATATCAGCTAAGCTATACACAACCATCTTTGATACGCCATATTCGTCAGCCAAACTTTCAATATAGTCATATCTATCTTTGTAGCCTTTCTGCTTATACACATTTGGCTTATCACTGTCAGACATATTATGCACCTCCCATTGTCATTTGCTGTGCAAGCTTATCAGCCATGCTATCAGGATAGCCCTGAGCAATAAGCTGCTTGTAAGCCTTTCTGTACTCCTGCAATGTCATCTTCATTACAGTCTTAGGGTCAACCTGAATTGTATCTTCAACTTCACTTGGAAATCCTGCAGTTGCTTTGATACATGTCATATCCTTTTTGACAAGTATACCTTCTACAACATCAAGTGGCATGTTGTGTAATACACATACATAGTTCTTGCCGTGCTTTACACAGAATCTACACATATCTTTTGTTGGTTTTCCAAGCCTTGAGCAGTTACAAAATTCCCAATCAGGCACTTTGTAGTTTACTGTTGTCTTTACTCGCTTCATTTATCAGATTCCTCCTTGTTGACCTGTTTATTTATTACCAACGAGGTCAAGTGCTAATTGTTCGCAAGAGCTATTGTCAGATTCCGAAACGAAAGACTTACCTTTCAAGATTGATGTGTAACGACTAGCAAGTTCCTTCTGAACAGCTTTTGCAAGTGTTGGTAAATATACCTTGCGATATGTTGTTGGGTTGATGCAAAGCTCTCCCTTATCAATCATACGATTAACTTTACGGCAGAAATGATGAGCATAACCTGTTGCAGGTACGACTCCTGAGAGTAGCTCCTCCTGAATATCGAGTAAGTCTCCATCAGATGTCTTAGCCAACAACTGTTCTAATGTCATAGTTTTCTTAGACATAGCTTTATCCTCCTATTAATTAATTCCAATGTCTCTTGGATTGATTTCTTCTGCAACTTCATCAAAGTGTTTTTCAGCATTATCACCATAAGCATATTTAAAGTCGTTAATGCCACATTCACGCGAACAGTACAATATACCTTCTGCTGCCCAAATAGTTTCACATGTAGCAAGGTCCGTGTCGCATGCTGCGCACATATCAGTGCTATTTTCATTTACTGGTCTACTCATTTCTTGTTCCTTCCTTTCTTCATTTCAGCTTCATGAATACGCGTTGCTTTGTAACAGTCTTTACAATCACGCCTGTACTTTGGTTTGCCTGTTTTCTTGTCTTTGCCATCTTTGTAGAAATCCTCAACTGGCTTCAATTTGCCACAAGTACCACAGACACGATGCGTGTCAGTATCTTTTGTTGACACAAACATATCAGTCAAACTCACGAATCATACCTCCTTTCTTGTTATAGTAATAGGTCCTACCTTAAACTGACCACCAATAGGCATTTCTTTTAACCAGTCAGTATCTGGTGTACTCATTGGAAAACCCGCCTTTGCGCAGAAGCTTCTTACAGAACTTATTGCTAGTACATTTTCGCCGATAGTTCCAATACTTTCTTTAGTCTTTTCATTCATGCATGTCCACATACTCACGACCTCCTAGTCTTTATTTGCCCGGCAAACAAACTTGCCGGGCGTTGTAATGTCCAAGTGGAGACTGCTATTACTCTCACACTCTATTCTTATTATATCACGAAAATATGCAGCCGTAAATAGAAATAGGAGAAACAATGCAGTGGCTGTATTATTCTTTCTCTTTCGTGCTAGGCTTCATCACTTCTGCTACATACTGAGTAGTTAAGTGTGGTCTGTTTTCAAGTGGCCAGATACGGTCTGTCCATTTAGCATTACCAACCTTAGCACTTTGACTTCTAACTTGCTCAGCTGCTGCATCAATAGCATCTGCATGATATACAATGTGTGCTTCGATACTTAATGGAACAGTTACTGAGCCATACTCAAGTTTACCATGATGTGCCAAGATGATGTGGCGAAGCATCTCAAGCTTAAGCATGCATGTTTCGTCCATCATGTAGTGATTGTCAGCATAGTTGCCAATAAATTCCGCACCCATAAAAATGTGGTCATACATCATACCTTCGTCTGTCATGTCAATAGCTACACCGTTAAGCTTGTATGTATATAGCTTACCAATGTCATGTAACATGCCACCAACGGTGCACAAGTCAACATTTGCACCTGGTGTATGCTCAGCAATTGCCTTTGCAATGCATGCTACAGAGTAGCTATGGATAAGCGTACCAGCTGTGTAGGCATGGTGTACCCCCTTAGCGCCTGGCACAGTAAGCCATTTATCATAAAGCTCTTCAAGCACTGCCAGCGTGATGCTTCTTAAAAAGTCGTCCTTAACTTCAGTGATTAAAGCATAAGCGTTGCTGTAAACTTCATTTGCATCAATACCAGATGAAGGTGCGAAGTCACTAAGTGGTACCTCAGTATTTGTTGTCATACCCTTCACATTAAGCTGCTTAGCTCCCTGCCATTCTGTAACCTGCGCTTTAACATCTAATACCGCATTAGCCTGTGGAATATTTGTTCCACCCCAGTCCCAGTAGTTTCCACTGATTGTATCTACACCATCAAAGAACTCAAGCTGTAAATAAGGCTTCTTAGCTTTAGTCTCACGAGCTGATGCAGACTTAACAACAAGTGTGATTGTAACTATTTGATTTACTTCAAGTTCTCTAATCTTCATTGTTTACTTCTCCTTCTTTGTAATATACACAGCATGTGCTTCGTCAGCGAGTTCCATTGTTTCAAGTTCTGTAGCAGCTTTACTAATAAGCTCAACCATCTCTGAATAAGGTGTCAGTCTGTCAGCTCCATTGTTTACAGGAACTACAAGTGGTATTGTAATACCATCTCTGCCAGGCATCCATACCTCATCTCTTTTGCGCTTGTAGAACTCTCTGATGTTAATGTACTTAACACCATCTCTGATTGCTGCAGCAATAACAAACTTAATTGAGTCCGACTTGCGTACTTCACCAATCTCCTTAAAGTTATCCCAAATTCTCTTCTGCTCTGCCATCGTTAACATCCTCCTTTTCTTTGTCAGTATTATCACCAGATATAAGCTCTGATAAGTTTTGTATCAGACTCTTTAATTTATCTGGATTTCTAGCTACACATAACTGAACCAAGTTAGTGTAGTTATCTTCTTGCTTTACAGCTTCTTTATGGGCTATATCAAGCTTACCACAAATCTGGCCAATCTTAAAACTAACTGCCTGTGGTACACTGTAACTATCAATGACACTAAGCAAGTCTTTTTGAGCATCAGCTATTTGCTGAGATAGTGCTTTATCCATTTTGCACCTCCTTAACATATAGACCACAATGACATGGTCCGGGTGTTGTCTGCTCCCTGAAAGCTTTACACATGCACTTAGTATCTGGTGTCTGTTGTAGCTCACATGGACAGTAGCCATCATTCTCCTTCAGCGCCTTACGAATAGCATTTACTTTCTCAGTGTCAGAGCTAACTACTACTTTCAGACGGTCAGTAAAGGTAATCTGTGATGGCTCCACATAATGTACAGTGCCATCCTCGTATTCTACTATAGCTACTGGTATACTTATCTGCCCACCAGGAGCACCACCAATCATTGGTGATGGCTCCACTACATAGGCATGTTCACAAAAGCGATGAAATGTAGCTTGTACACTTTTATTCTTATCCACTTTAATAACGCACGGTCTAGTACTACTCATATACAGCCTCCCTATAAATGTCAAATACTGAACCGTCATATACATTATAGTTCTTGTATGATTTGTCTTCAGGCTCCTTGAACTCTACTCCTTCAGGTTCCACTTTCTGGCCCCAAGAAGGTTCACCGCGTTCTACACCTGCTGTGATAGGACATCTAAACGCAGAGAATTCAGACAGCATCCATCTAAGCACTGGCACATGCTCAAGCTCATCCTTATTGAAGTCAATTACAAGCTCATCATGTACAATGTTGATTAAGTGCGTCTTAAGATGATGATACATCAGATACTTGTAGATGTCAACCACTTTGTACTTGATATAGTCTGCAGCGCAACCTTGAATCAATGCATTTGGTGCTTTGTAACAGTCATCAGAGTCGAGGCGGCGACGTCTTCCATAGAAGTTCTTTACAAAGCCTCTAAGCTTAATTACCTGGTAAACTGTATTGATGAATATTCTAGCCTCTGGCATTGTAGAGAAGTATCTTGCCTTAATCTCAGAAGCTTCAGTAGGCGTACACTTAAGCATCTCTGCAAGATGGTCCTGACCAACACCATAGATAAGTGCAAAGTTAATAGTCTTTGCCCTTGAACGAAGTGAGCTTGCCTCTTCATCACCTTTATGCACCTTTTCTATAAGCTCGTCCACATCTTTATTAAATAGAAGTGCTGCAGTTGCTGCGTGGACATCATAGCCATTTTTGATGGATTCAATCAATCCAGGAATCTTCGCATAGTGTGCAAATAGACGATACTCAACCTGGTCAAGGTCCATGAACCATAGTTCATAGTTATCATCCGGCAAGAAGATTCTACGAATACGCTTGTCCTTCTTTGGAAGAGTCTGAAGTGCAGGTTTCGTAATTGACATACGGCCTGTTGTAGCCTCAGTCTGATTTATTGAACCGTGTACTCTGTTCTCTGCATCACGCTGGTCATATATACCATCAGCATATGTAGATAGAAGCTTCTCGTACTTTCTGTATTCCAAGATTTTCTTGACAATTGAAACATCATGAACTTCAGCAAGATTTGCCAATGCATCCTTGTCAAGTTTAGGTTTACCCTTGTCAGTCTTTTTAATAAGTGTTGGGTCAACATTAAGCTTCATAAGAACTTCATATAGCTGCTTACCAGAGTTGATATTGAACATGTAACCAGCCTCTTCATAAATCGCACGTTCTGCATCATCAGTAAGCTGTTGTAACTCTTCTTTAAGAGGCTTCTCGTATTCAATGTCTGTTCTCATGCCATAACGTTCCATAGCATACAAAGCAATCATAAGCTCACATTCATTGTCATACAAATCTACAAGTTCATCTTGCTCAATTTTCTCATACTCAGTAATGAAGGTCAGGTAACAGTTCCATACGTCGGCATTTGCATATTCACTAAGTAATTCTCTTGGAATCTGTCGATAATCACTAACCTTATTCATTTGCTTGTAGGCATCAACCATGTATTCAAACTTGACAATGCCTCCCTTTTTTCTTGCAGCCAAATCTCTTAACTGAAAAGACGTTCTGTTTTCATTTGCAAGCTTTGCAAGTACTACTGTATCATGAAGTCTACCTACAATCTTTAAACCTGCATTAGCAAACATATGCATATCAAACTTAGTGTTATGTGCAATCTTTTCAATTGTCGGGTCCTCAAATAAAGGTGCCAGTTGTTTAAACTTTTCAAAGCCATTTCGTACAGTATCAAATATTGTGTAGGAATCTTTACCATCACAAATTGATATACAAAATGGAAAGTCCTGAGGAACTGCTTTCTTACCAGTACCAACCCAACGTCTTACTACTGTACTTGGAACTACATGACTGCTTGGAAATTCAGGATGTGTCTCAGTATCGAACGTTATGAATTTTCTACCTCTGAACTCAAATGGTTTTACAAGACTAAGAAGTTCTTGTGGGTCTTCAACTACATGGAAGTTGCTAACCTTATGCTCTTTGGCAAAAGTTTGTGGATTATAAACGTATCCGTTACCTTTTTGAATAACAGGTCGTTTCTTTGCTTGTATTACTGCCAAAGTCATCACTCTCCTTTCTATTATAATTATATCATATAAGAAGGCAGCCGTAAACGTATTCTAATAATTTGTGTAGCTACTTACTGCGCTGCCCTCTACTACCTGTGTTATGATATATACTTGATATACTGGTTTGTGCTAGCAAGCTTTACGCCATGTGAAGTGTAATTATCAGATAAGTGTTTATTGTCATACTTACCAAATTTAACATAACAGTTATGCAGGTAATCAACTGGTATTCTACGAAAGAGCTCTTCTTCAGTCAGGCCTGTGTATAGCATTACTTTTAAGCCAGCAGCTGCGGCACAGCTTATAAGTGATATTGTATCATCAGGTTGTTCAGACCATTCTAAGCCACCAAGTATAATACCATCATTGAAATGATTTTGCTTAACCTCTTCAATTATTTCATCAGCATAGCGTATGTATGTCTTAGTATCTTTCAAGTGCTGATTAAAGCAATCCCGGCAATTATTGCTACATGAAACAGATATTATCAAGGCGCCCATAAACGGAGCATCTTCTGCCCGTTCATGAACTATGCCTTTATAACTAACAAGCTTATTTAACATGAATCTGCTTTCTATCGCGGAACTCTTGCAGCTTGCCAGGATTGTAGTTATCAACATCTCTGATGTAACCAGTTATACGCTGCATATAATGAGTGATGCCTCCACAATGTGGACATACATCTGCAGGCTCATCAATAACACCACAGTCAGGACAGTAACAAATTACTGGTGAGAGTGAAATGTATGGCAATGAGTAGTTCTCACATGTATGCCTTACAATGTTCTTTGCCTGCTTGTCACTGATTCCTTTTGCAAGGTACAAATGTACTACAGTACCACCTGTCATTTTAACCTGCAATGAATCCTGGTGGTTAAGCAGTGCAGCAATACCTTCAACTTCCTTTACAGGTATATGGCATGAATTGGTGTAGTATACACTGTCACCACTACCCTGCGTGATAATATCAGGATAAAGCTTCTTATCAAGCTTAGCCAGTCTGTAACATGTTGACTCTGCAGGTGTAGCTTCAAGGTTGTACAGATGACCAGTTGATTTCTGGAATGAAAGTAGCACATCGCGCATAAAGTCAAGTACGCGCTCTGCAAGGGCCTTGCCCTCTTCTGTAATGATACCTTTGCCCATGAAGTTCTCGCACATCTCATTCATACCTACATAGCCAATTGTACTGAAGTGGTTATTAAGTGTGCCAACATATGTGTCAAATGCAGGAATCATGCCAGTGCCTATTAAGTGCATATCAAGCCAGTTACGCTTTTCTTCAAGGCTATCCTTAGCAATGTTCATAAAGTCTTTAATCATAGACATCAATGAATCTTCTGACTGACCTTTTGTAAGGTAGCCTATACGTGGTAAGTTAAGTGTAACTACACCAATAGAACCAGTACTGTCACCTGAACCAAACAGGCCACCGTTGCGGCGTTGAAGCTCTGAAAGGTCAAGTCTTAACCTGCAACACATAGAGCGTACATCACTTGGGTCCATATCACTACCCATGAAGTTACTAAAGTATGGATAGCCATATTTACCTGCCATCTCCCATAACAAATCATTGTTAGGATTGTCCCAGTCAAAGCCGTCCATAATTGAGTACGTTGGAATAGGGTATGCGAATGGTTTACCATTAGCGTCTCCTTCAAGCATTACTTCGAAGAATGCCTTGTTGAGCATATCCATCTCTTTCTGGCAGTCACCATAAGTGAAGTCCTGCAGCTCATTTGCAATACGTGCTGGCTGGTCCTTAAGGTCCTTAGGCGGAAACAGGTCAAACGTAAGATTGCTAAAAGCTGGCTCAGCGCCTGCTCTGCTGTTAGAGTTAACTGAGTAGATATAATTCTGAATGTTCTGCTTAACCTGCTCAAATGTAAGCTTATCTACCTTGATGAATGGAGCAAGCAGTGTGTCAAATGAACTGAATGCAACTGCACCCATAATTTCATTCTGGAAAATAGTAAGCATGTTAGCAAGCTGATTAAGTGCAGCGTCGAAGTGCTTAGCAGGTTTTGATGTAGGGATATTAGGTACCCCCTTAACGCCATAGTCAAGTACCTTCTGCAGAGAATAACCACAGCAGTAAATGGTAAGCCCACTCATATCATGAATATGAATAAAGCCATCATTGTGCGCTGCAGATGCCGATGCATCGTAAACTCTTTCAGCCCAGTACTGCTTTGACACGGCACTGTTAATATACTTGTTCATTTGACCGAAGCTAAATGGAGCATTACTGTTCTCTTTAACTCTCCAGTCTCTTTGAAGCATGTAGTCATCTACAATTTTGTTTGTATCAAGCATTGCCATTGTTCATTACCTCCATAATAAGTTTGTCAATCTGCTTTGGACTAAACCCAGTGATACACTGGTCTTTCCAAATAATAACAGGAATAGTGCTCAAGCCTCGCTCTAGCAAGTAGTTCATACCTACTGCGTCTTTGCGTACGTCTATGTACTCAAATGGTACATTTCTACGCTCAAGCAATGCTTTAGCACCCTGACACTGCGGACATGATGCAGTGCCATACAATTTGATTTGTTCTTGGTCCATGCTAAACCTCCTTGTAATGTATATTGCTTAAATGAGCACTTCATACTTATAGCGAATGTAGTGCACATTGAAAGCCTTAACTGGTATACGCTTTATCTTACCGCCTTCTTCAAGGTCAGTAATTGCATAGCGTACTCTGCTCGGATTCATTCCAGCCATTGAAGCAATAGCGGATACTGCAACTGTTTGTCCATGCAGTTTTCTAAGTGCCTCTAATACTCTGTCCTGTTCTTCAGCCGTTGTAGTTATGTTAATCTGTGCCATATTCAGCCTCCTTTACTTAATCTTTTCTATGTCTAAGTCTAGACAAGCTATTATGAGTTGTTCTTGCTGCATCTAACGTTGACGGTGCAGGCCTATTGTCTTTCTTAAATTGTTCAAGCTGTTCTCTGTATTTCTTGTAGATTTCACAAGTTGCATGACATCCTACAGCTCTTTCTTTGCAATCTTTGCATGGTGCATATATTCCCATTGTTCTCTCCTTAAATTTACGAACTTGATGCTTGTTCGTTTGTGTACCTTAGGCTTATAATAAGCTATATACAATGTATCAACGAACAAGCAGCAGGTTAGCTTATTTACTCATTACTAGTCCGTAGAATAAGGGCTATAAAATATACGCTCAATGCTTTACGAACCTACTATGAGCGTTTAGATACGTGCTACATGTATTCCAGCCGCCTTTAATAATTTAATACCCGAATCATCTTTCCATTCCTCAAAGTAGTAAACTGCTGAGAATCCTCCAGGAGCATTTATAATTGCTGCGGCACACTGCTTACATGGTGATAATGTAACAAACATTACCTTGTCAGGACTATCAGTACGACATTTAATAAGTGCGTTAATTTCTGCATGTAAGCAACCATACTTACCATCAATAATGCACATACAGTCGGCTAAGCCTTTTGGTCCACCATTGATACCTATACTGTAAACCTGAGTTAAGTCTTTGTCTGTAATTATAGCAGCTACATGACGCTCAGAACATTTTGATAACTTTGCTAAGTTATTCGTAAAGTCTTTGAAGACTGCCATTCTAGCTTTACTGTCCATCTACAATACCTCCAATCTTACCTTGTAGATAACCAGCAACCTTTTCAAGCTTCTCAACTGAGTAACCTCTACTAGTTGCTAAGTTTCTGTTAATCAACGGATTCATTTGTCTGAATGGGTTAGACTGATATTTTATTGCCGTGGCACATTTATCACAGATAGGAATTACATTGCAAGCATTATACTTGCCACCATCTTCAAATCGTATGAAGTAACCTCTTGCATCTATTTGGTCACTATTGCAAAGTGCACACCCACCAAAGTAACTACAGCATTCTAACCATTCATCTTCTGTAAGAGTATGTGTAGTTATGTTCTTAAGTAGCTCTGTCCAAGCGGCGAAGCGTTCATCAGCTTCTTTACACAAACGTCTGTAATACTTTTGATTATCATCAGTTGTATAATGTACCCTCTTCTGATAAATGCCATTACGCTTGTTGTAACACTTTCTGCATAACCTTGTGCTTGGAATTATATCATCTGAGTGTTCTCCACACTTAGCACAAATACCCTCCGTAAACGCCATGCCGCAAAAGCGACATGTCGAGTACGGAGTAATCAGAGGATATACCCAACCACATTTCTTACAGGTCTTTGTATTCATATCTTACAACAGGAATATGATGAGGGACATTCATAATCTTGTCAAAGTTTTCACAGATTGCATTGAAGTCATCACGTGATGTTATGTAGTCCTCGCCACGTTTCTGACAGCGCTGCCATAAGGCAGCTTTTGGCCCAGTAGCATAAATAATTATTGCACCACATTTAGCTAAGTGCTCTTCAAGCTCATACATCTCTGGATAGCTGATAACTGATGCATCTCGCATAACTGGACCATACGCCATTTCAGAATACCAGCATCTGTCAAAAATCATGTTCTTACCAGAACGGATAGTTTGTAGGTACTCTCCCATCATCAGCTTCTTTTCTTCGTCAGACTTAGGCTGACTTCTGTGAATTATTGGGTACTTTGTTTGCTTAGAAAGTTTTTCTGCAAGTGTTGTTTTTCCAGAACCATCAGGTCCTTCAATGATGATAATCATTCGACTACCTCCCATCTACAATCGAACATTTCTGGAAACGTTTCGCGCCAAGGTACTCTACCGAAGCGGCTATCTACATACAAGTATGGAGAAGTCATTTTGCTATGCTCATCAGGCACGTGGCACCTTATGACTACCTCAGGGCTCCACTGAGGTAGCCTCATGCCTTTACCAGCTTTTACTTCTCTTAAAGCATCTTCAAATTGCATTACAGCAGCTCTCTTAAAAGTCTATCAATACTTGGAGCCTGTGCTGGGTTAAGTACTGCAGGAATAATAGCTGTGATAAGAGCGAAGGCCTGTTCATTAGTGAAGCCAGCCTCTACAAAGCTATCATTGAGCATCTTAGCCTGACTAGCAGCTTTGTCAAAATCTGCTTTCATGCATTCAAGCTGCTTGTACTCCTCAAGTTCAGCATTTAACTCCATGATACGCTTCTTAGACTTTTCAGCACTTGCAAGTGCATCATCTCTTTTAGCCCTTACATCTTCAAGCTCTTTAAGTAATTCTTCTCTGTTCTTATACATTTATTTGTCCTCCTTTAATAATGGCCATTTTTTGTCAATAATCATTCTTGGTGTAGTTACACCATTTGCATCAGCTAACACATCCATACCATTGAGTGTATTGCCACAGCACATCTTGCCTTCTCTGCACATTCCATACATACAGTCAGGTCCTGCATACTTAAACATTTCTTTACCATCTGCTGTCTTCAGAAGTTCTTCCCAAATGCGCATTGTGACATATTGAGTTTCAACTGTATTTCTGTTACAACCACGCAAACGAATAAAGTGCATCCAGGCTTCATGATTAGCCTGCATAATGAGAATGTTTCTAAGGCCCTGCGGCGCAGCATAGCCAGCTGTATCATTATCTGTATCAGCTGCAAGGTACTCATATACTTTCATAGACTTTTTACAGCTATCAAGGTATAGTGGAACCAGCTTAGGACAGCCTATTTCATGGTCTGTCTTAATTAGCTCATATGGAACTACAAAGTCTGCCTTACCAGAATAGTCACTGTATTGCAATGATGCAGATACATAGTTAAAGCCAACCTGGTGTGTTCTAGCCTGTGCAAGGAATCGGCGTGATGCACCAACTATTGCAACTGTAATAGGTGTAAACCTTTTGATTGTACCATGTGGCAGATTTGCAACAGCTTCAGCTGTTTTGTGATGACCAATTGAATCATGATAAAGCTTCATCAAATCGTCCATACAATGGATGTTATGGCCACGCTGTGTAAGCTTGGCCAAAAACATCATCATACCTGCTGGACATTCATGAGCTTCATCGAGTACTGCTACTTCGATGTTACGCATGTTATTCCTCCTCTGCTGGTTTGTCTGCTACAAAGGCAGCTCCTAAGATTTCAGTGATTTCTTCACGTTCTTTTTCAGGACACTTGTCCATACACTCTACAAAAGCTCTAGCAACCATCTTCATTGCCATGCCTAATGTAAGAGCATCAGTATTGTAGAAGATTGAAGCATCTCCATTCTCTTTTGACAGGATAGCTACAAAATCATCAGATGTTGTAGTTTTACCATCCATCTCGACTGTACAGGTAATCTTTTCTTCTCCCATGTTATGACTCCTTTCTTGTAGCACGTTTTAATGCACTCTTAAGCTTCTGACCAAGTGTCATTTTTCTCTGCTGCTTAACAGCTGCTACTGCACATGCATTTCTGTGGAACTGATTGAATGCTCCTGAGTTTCTCTTAAGCGCTGTAGCGCGGTGGCTACGCTTCATATGTTTGATTGCTCCTGCCATATTCTTGTCCTCCTACTTTCCGGTTGATGCAAATGCACCATTACCGCGTTCTTTAATATCATAGTTGATAAAGTCTGCAATAGCTACTGGCATAATAACCAGCTGACCAATACGGTCTCCTTCTTCTACCTGGTATGGTTTATCAGATACGTTAGATACAATAGCATGTACCTCACCTCTGTAACCTGAATCAATAGGTGGTAATTCGCACACGATACCCTGTGATGAGAGGCCACTACGTGGAAAGATGTATGCTGCATAACCATCGGGTAACTCAAGGCCAAAACCAAGTGGAATCTTTTCTGTTGTGTGTGGATAAACTACTAACTTCTTAGTAGAGTACACATCAGCACCTGCATCATTCTCATGCTTTCTGCTTGGTGCATTCTTATAGCCAAAGTCAATAAGCTTTATTTTCATTACTGTGCTCCTTTCACATACATAGCTCTGAACTCAATCTTCTTCTGAACCTGAGCGTAGACTTCAGGAAATTCAGATTTGAGCTTGTCAGTGTCGACACGTGTCTGTGAGCGAGGCGACCACTTAATGGTGTAGTCCTTTGTATAACCAATCTCATTGTCCTTAAGACGGTCCTTTATACGATTCTGTGCCTCAGTCATAATTTTTTCGAGCTCTTTAATCTTTGCCTTACAATCAAATACTGTATGAGCAAGTTCATTTGTCTCATCATCAGGCAGTGTGATTTCAGAGTTCTTAACTACTTTACTGTAGAGGCCATTTGCAAATTCAGTATCTGTCGACTGCATTTCAGGTTCTTTAAGAGTAAGTACATTGTCAAACCAGAAGCTCCTTGCTGCAGGTATAATTGTGTTCTCAAGCAGTTCATCATTTCTGAACACCTCATATGAGTAAAACTTATTACCACCTACAAGGCAAGCAAATGCACCTCTTTCAATACCAAGAATCCACATGTACCAATTAAGCTGATAGATGTATGACATAAGTATCTCGCCTGATTCCCATTCTTCATTCATGTACTCACTTGTAGTTTTACATTCAAGAATACCAACTGGGGTACCCTCGGCATCTACAATAAGCCTGTCAACATTAGCTAATGCCCATGGATAGTCCTTATGAGCAAACGTTGCGTCTGCCTCTACCAAATGACAACCCACAAAGTCCTCATTAGTATCAAGCTTTCTTCTCGCATATTCATCGGCTACTATAGGCTCAAGCATGTGCCCGAAGTGCATTCTTTCTTTTGATGCATCACTCATGTTGTCAGTAGAGTCATCATATTGTCCTGTCTTTCTTAAGTATATCTGACGAGCTGATGTAAATGGACTAACTCCACATATAGCACCAACATCTGAACCGCCTATACCACCTGTTCTTGCTTTAAGCCAAGCAGCTTCATCGTCTTCCTGCCTTACTGTCGATATTACTTTGCAGTTAGGCAACTTATCCAATAACTGTTTACTAATCATTGTTAGTCATACCCCATTTCTTTTAATATTTTTATTAGCACATCGCCGTGGCAAGGCTTTGGTGGACACCAGCAGCCAAGTGTCTTACCAGCAAGACTTGGTAAAGCTCTCATAAGTATTGGACTTGTACGTATATGCTCCTCATACTTCTGAATAACTTCTTCTCTGGTGCCATCCTTACCTATCACATATGGGTTACCCCATTTGGAAGGCCTACCTATATACACGTCGTATAGTGCCTTTTTACAATGCACTATCCTGGTCATTATACAATCATGATATTCTGCATGCAGATTTCTCTGTTTGTTTTAAGACACATATCACTATCGTATGCATCAAGGATGTAATCAATCTTACCTGCAATCTCCTTATCGTTGACTGCAATTTCAATTGCGCCTGTTGGCAGCTTAACTGCAGTAACAATGTACTGTGGCTCAAACGGTTTTCCGTCAACCTCTGTAGGTTCTGCCATTGCCTTCTTAATCTGCTTAAGGTAAAAACGAATTTCATTCTCCATAATTGTTCCTCCTACATATCTGCAGCGCTATAGAAGTCTTTTCTCGCTGCTTCAATTTCTGCTTTTGTTATAGGCACAGTTGTTAAATTCTCAAACAACTCTGTACCAAGTGGTAATCTTCTGTAATCTCCCTTGACCTTATCTACCAGGTGATTATTTGTCATGTACTTCAGAAGCATCTTAAGGTCATCCTTTGAAAGACCAGTATAGTCTTCAAGTGTAGCTCTGCTGAAGTATGGCAACTGATACAGTATTTTAGCCATTTCATTAGCATCCACAAGAGGCAGTGTTAAGAACAGAGCCCTTAGCTTACTAATGTTATTAGCTGATGTGTCAGATGTAACCATATCTTGTTCGCTCAGGCGGTCATAGCCAAAGCTTTTTGTACAATAGAGCTCGTTCATAAAATCTACAACAAAGTCAACATGTTCAGGCTTAACTATAACCTTTTGGCCAGTCTCGTCTGATGAAAATACACAGCACGCTGCGGCGACGGCGAGACGAGCAATTTTGATACGTTGGTCAGCCGCTTCAACTATAGGAATCTTCGAGGAGTACTTTGCACCCATTTCTGTTGCACTCTCAAGGATGCGTTGCGTCGCCTCATCAGTGATGATGACATCGTCTGGTTTGCGACTCCATGCCCATAACACTCTCGTGTTGCATAAATCTGAGGTGTACACATGGGGTACTGGAGGTAAGTCTTTGAGAGACCTATTGACGAGAGACGGGTCGACGTCTCCTGATGCGACAGACATAGCGATGTCAAGACGTCTAACATCTTCTGCCTTTCCCATAAGCTTAAGGACTGCATTAACTCCATAAGTTTCTGAATTGAGCTGTCGTCCATTCCTAGGATTTGAAATGTATATAGCTCTTGTTCTGCTTGTAGTTTCTGCTGTAATAACTCCTGTTGCTTTTGCAATTCCTGAGCTACGTACATCTGACATAACGGCCAGGTCGTCTTCGCTAAGGCCAGAAAGTTCATCGATGGTAAGCAAGCCTCCATCATTGAGTGGAAACGCTCCCCAAACGAGAAACCATCTTTTATTGTTTTGCTGCATGTTATAGACAAGTCCTGTTCTTCTTGATGATTCACCACTATGCAACTCTCCTAATCTGTAATGATGCATTAGCCTTTCAACAATTGTAGTTTTGGCCTGCCCTGAATCACCTATGATAAGTAGTTCTCCCCATCCACGTTTAACGTACTGCTCTTGGAAGTAGAAATTAAGTACAGTATGATAAATCAAATCTACTGCAAAAGCTACATTTCGTCTCTCCCAAATATATGTAACGTTACGTTCAAGGTCTGTATGAATCTCATCAAACTTTTCACGAACTGTCTGACCTGGCTTTACCTTAAACATATTCAAGTAGCCAAGCGTTTCATCGTTAAGTTCAAAGTCACTTATTAGGTCTTTCTCTGGATAAGCCTTGTCAAAAATATACGTAGCATACTGCGAGTTAGGCTCTGGATACATGTATCCAACCATTGTGTATCTTTTGTTAGTTTTGAGATTATTACCTATGTAATATCCCGTACGCACTACATATTCGTGCTCTTTTGAAAATCCGAAGTTAGCTTCAGCCTTTGGAATAAGCCTTAACTCTTCAAGATTCATGTGTTCCTTTACTTCTATAGTACATCTGTCACATCTTGGGTTAACTCCAAGCATTTCATATATGACAGCTCTTTGTTGCTTCTCTGTACACTTGATAAGTTTCATGACATCACTATCTACTGACGATAATGTCTTTTCCATCTCACCAGCATGCAAAGCAAGTTGACAATTAGCACACTTCTTATTATCAGCATCTGCTGCATCACCACAGAAAGCTTTTATTACCTTAGGGCATAAATAAGGAGTGTTATCCTTACCACTTACCATTACAGGTATTCTTAATCGCTTTCCAAAGAAACCTGCCTCTGAACTATCTGACAAATGAACTTCTTGTGCTTCTGTTTCATCAGCTACACGCTCTTCTACCATTGATGGGTCGATGTAGCGCGTGGCGTTGTCAAGAAGTACTTGGAAATCCTGTGACGTTTGACCACACTTTGTAAAGAAATCTGTAATATCTCCCTTAGCAGGAAAATTCTCAGGCCAGTTTATTACATAGACATCTACAACACGATATAGCTTCTCACACAATTTCTGTGTTGCAATACGTCCAGCTTCATCGTTGTCCTGAGCTAGGTAAACTCGCTTCTTATTCCTAAAAAGCTTTGTCCATTCTGGTTTCCATGTACCAGCACCTGATGTAGCGCATGCCGTTGGAAAGCCATGTTGCTCGGCACATATACGGTCCATCTCTCCTTCAGCCCATACTATGTACTCAACATCTGGGTCAACAACTTGGTCGATACCAAAGATACGAACTTCTCCGTATGAGTTGTTGTATTCATCTACATAGTTAAGTACTTTCCACTGGTCATCTGTAGAGTTCCATTTGTACCTTCTGAAATTGACAAGCGTATTAAACTCATCATATATCGGAATGGTGATACGCTCTCCATCCCAACCTAATTGAAACCTTTTAAGAGTCTCATCAGTTAAACCTCTTCGCTCTTTCAACATGTCCCTTATTGGACCAGTCAAACTCATAAGCTTTTGATGGTACTCCTGTATCAATCCAACGTCAATTTCTGGTCGTGTAGGTTTGGTACCATCAGGTCTTGGGATTTTCAAAGCGTCACCAAGTTGGAACCAGGCCTCTTCATTGGATAAGCCATACAAGTGCTTGTACATAGTATGTATGTTGCCCTTAGAATGGCAGCTATTACAGTAGTAAACACCTTTAGCTAAATTGACTGTAAGCGAGGGATTGTTGTCTGTTTGTGACTCGTGCAGTTCCTTAAATGGACATTCAGCTTTTACCTCCTGCCCTCTTCGCTGGATATTCTTAAGCTCATTCATAAAGAAAGCTTCATTGTCTATCTCAGCGAGAATACGATTAGTGTATTCACTCCAGCGCATGTGGCAACCCCCTTAAAATACAACGCAGTGGCGCTAGACCACCACGTTGCTTATTACTTGAATTAATACTCAGTCTTATCCAAGTCAGGGGTTGCACCGCTAGATGCTTCAGAACTCGTATCTTCAATGTCGTAGTTAACATCCTGAATAGTGTTACGGAATGACTTGTAAAGCTCCAATGCAAATGCACGGTCCTCTTCACTTGTAGCACCTGCCGGAGTAGCAGTAGCAATGTACCACTCATTACCATTCTTTGCCATAAGCTTTTCATTAAGCACATAGCCGTAATTCCACATGTTCTGCATGGTTACCTTTGCAAGGCTGTACAGCTTCTTACCCTCGTTGTAGTTCGTCTTAGCGAAGCTTAAAATGATAGGCATACGCTCACCAGCAAAGAAACCAAAGAAATTGATGTACTTTGTGCACTTAGGAAGTGCTTCCTTACCCTGCTTGGTGTTATCAAATTCACAACGTCTACAGGATGCACACATTAACTGTGTTCCGTCTGACTTCTCACCAACTTTACCGTCACGAGCGATACACAGAATTCCACCGCCGTCTGCACGGTCCTTCCAATCAATGTTGTTATTGAACTTGAATACTGGAATAAAGGTCTTACCGTTCAAACGCTCCTTAGTAAGAGAATTGATAATGTCTCCTTCATTAGCCTGCTTGTCCTTTCTTTCAGGACTTAAGGTTTGTACAACTTTTACTCTAGGAATAATCATATCCCCAGGGTCTTCATCCTCAAAGCCCATAGGTGCTTCGGACTGTGTAGCAAGCTCTGCCTGCTGCTGTGCTACCAATGCTTCTTCAGTAGCTTTCTTGTTTTCTGTACTCATGTGAATATCCTCCTTCTGATTTGTTCTTAAGGCTTGTCCCCTTAAGATAATTTAATTATATCATAAAAATGTGAAGTTGTAAAACCACATTTTACGAACCATTGGTTACTGCCTGTTACATTAGTGCATCTGCTGCTTCTACGCACTTAGTAGCTACTGCATCTGCCATGACGTTTGCAACTACAAATTGTCTCATCTTGTCAGGTGTAAGCTTGAAACCATTGTTTCTTTCTGATAAAGTATTTGCTTGCTCTAACTGGTCCTTCTTTGTAGTTTTGCTTACCATATCATACTTGATAAATACTTCTGCCATAAGGCTGGCCCCTGTAGTATCTTTAGTCAGAAGCGTATTAGCTGTTACTTTACCAAATGGAATACAGTGACCTTTAATGTGGTAGAACACAATGTCAATGCCTGCATCTTCACATCTACAATAGGCACTTGCAATTTCTTGCCATAAGTCTTTGTTCTTTACTGGCTCGCCAATTACTGTAATCCAGCCTTTATGTTGCCAACTCTTGTACCACTCTTTTGTCATAGCATTGAATAAGTATTCAGAGTCTGTTACAATCTGTGTGGACTGCTTAGCTGACCAGATATAATCCAAGGCAGTGAGTAAAGCAAGAAGCTCACCACGCTGATTTGTAGATGACATTTCATAATTAGACAAAATGCTTGTCTGTTGAAGATGCAAGTCTTTATCAAACTGCTGGATAAAAACTCCACCAGCAGCAACGCAATCAGGTGTACCGTTGCGGCGGCACGCGCCGTCTATTGAAATCAGTAGCATTATTTCACCCCCTGTAAGCATACACACAGCAATAAGAATATAAGGCAAAATACACAGAATGAAATCTTGTCAAACTTTGTAGCTCCATTATTAATTGCTTGTCCAAGACAAACAAGTGAAAAAATAAGGCAGGCACATTGAACTACAGTAGTAGCAATCATAATATAACACCTCCTTCTGTATCTGTGAAGCGTACGTCCGATGGTTCAACGGTAAGAACATGTCCATCATTTAATTCGCATACAAACACTGGATAATAATCTTCCCCATCATTTTCCTGAAATAAGCCAAGTACATGGCAAGGCGTAATGCCCATATCTACTCCCAACTTTTTATGCCAGTAGGTGCCAATGTTTACTTCAGCGCTGCGGCGAGGTGCTAAAATGTCCATTGTTAAGCCAGCCATTATTCATGCACCTCACTTTCCTTGTTCTGCTCTTCATTGTAATGCTGAGTAGCTTCAGCACATGCCTCTTCATTGCACTGATTATCATCATTTGTATTTGCAGGCTCATTACCAAAGTGTGTGCATCTACACGCGTTACAAATATTTACGTCTGTGTTAAGCATTGTTATTCCTCCTCTCCAACAAATCTCTTAAATATAGGACAGTTTAGTGATTTCTCACCAAGAGCATTTGTAGATTCGCCAAATGTGTCAATTTCAATACTGCGCCCAAGATACTTTTCAGGATTGTCCCAAATGTCTTTTCTCTGAGCATCATTAAAGCCAGAACCTACACCAAGCTTATTACCATTATAGTCAACTACAAGTGCTCCCATCATTCCTTCAAATTTGCCAGTACCTTCAAGAATGTCTACTACTTCAAGAACGTGCTCTTCAGTATGCTTAACTTTAAGCAGCTCTTTTGAACGCTTAATTTCATACTTACCAACAGTAGAGTTAAGCATTACACCTTCGCCGCCGCGTGCCCAAATCTCATTGACAATTGGCTCAACGTCAGCCATGCACTTAACAAGTCCAAGAATAGGGACTGGACGTATAGCCTTAAGTTCTGTATGAATACCAAATGCCTGAATAAGCATAGGCCACTTATCTGGTTCAAGGTGCTGGATGCTTTCATCCATTAAAGTTGCACCTAGTGTGATTTTACGAACCAAGGCTTTATCGTTAGAGATACCAGCTCTGAACTCATCAAGCGGCACCATATCAAACACATTGAATGTAAGACCTGTTTTGTCACCTTTGCTGTTTGCAATAGAGTTTGTAGCCTGGCGCTGGGCGATGCAATCCTTAAATGTACCAGCTGCTAAAAGCTCGCCATCATACACGGTGTTGTTAGGCAGATACTTTGCATCTTCTACAATTTCAATAAGACCGGTGTCTTCATGTCCTGAGCGACTATAGCATCTACAAACACCATTCTCCTTAACCAGTATACGACGAATACCGTCAAGTTTCTCTGTAACAATGCAAGGCCACTTGGTCTTCTCAGGTCCAACATCACCATACAGCGTGCCAAGCATGCAACCAATCTTAGGAATGAAATCTGCTCCATACACTTTATTCAGCGATGTTGCCGTAACACCAATCTTCAAGTCCTGCGTAACAATTGCCTTTGCAAGCTCCTCAGCCTCAGGATACATTACTTTGGTGCAGTTAATGAAACGTGCTGCCATTGTAATGTCACAATCATTTCCTGTAGTGTGCGTCTTTAAGTAATCAATCATCTCAGTATACGAGATAAATGGCTCATTACCAATAACGTATGGACCACGTGCGTCTGCAATCTTAAGTGCCTTAGCAAGCTTAGCTTTAGAAATACCTGTTCTTGTGTACGGGTCATAGATAAACTTAAGAATAGTCTTAAGTCCAGGCACATTTTCGTTCTTCTTAAGCAGGTACAACTTATCATTGCTACTGCTTGTGTTACCGATTAGATTGATAACTTTTGCGGCTTCAATCATAGTAGTGTTCCTCCAATCTTTTTCTTAAATTAAATTTGAAGCTATTTATGACTTGACTGACGTATGGCTGAGAAACTCCGACTTGTTTAGCTATCGATACCATTGACGCTTCATACTCTGAATCGCGCCACAGTGATATGATACTTTTATGCTTCTCATTTGTCAGTATATCATACTGTTTTTGAAATTCTTCTCTAACCAACCTGTGTAGTTCTTTCTTCATGTAGTCCTGCTCAACATCTGATGGTGCAGAAATAAAATCTACAAACTCATGGTCTGTTCCATCTTCTGTGTAAGCAACATTGTTGTAAGATATTACCTCCAGTTGGCGTTGCTTATTTTGCGTTCTTACATATGACCCTAAAGCATTGTAGATACATACCGAAGCATACGTAGAAAACTGTACGCTTTTGCTTTGGTCATATGTTAGTATTGCATTGTAAAGTGCTTCATAACCAATGCTCTCAGCTTCAGGGTCCTTAGCAAGATTAAACTTATTTAGTTGATTAAAGATAAGACCAACATTACTTGCTATCTTATCGTTAATGTCATCTTGCATAAGATACCCTCCTTTATTTAATTAGTTGCTTAGCTTGTTCAACTAAGTCAGAAACTTCCTTTACAGACCTACACACACCTCCGATAGCTCCGGCGGCGCGCATCTCTTCAAGAAACTTCAACTGGTGCGGCGTCGGTGTGCCAGTGTCATCCTTAAGCTCAGCTAACACTAGTATGCCGTGTACACATATGAATACGTCAGAGTAGCCCTTGTTGTATCTATCACACACACGAATAGCTTTAATTCGCTCTCGCCTCTGCGGTTCCAGCCATTGCATTACTTTTTCCAGTAGAGTTCCCTCGTCGCTGTATTGCTGGTCTGATGGTAATTGTCTGTTTTTGTTCATCATAACATACCTCTAAATGACTGCCAAGTGTAGTACCCCAGTCTGCAATAACAAAGCTAGGTATTTGCACTAGCACATTTCTAGGGTTTGTAACATTGACAGTTTTAACGCGCATCATTGCCCCTCCTGTTAAGATTTATTTCTTTAAGTACATTACCATCTATATCACTGACAGTTATGTACTGTCTATCATTACAGTAACCTGTACCGAATGAACTAATTTCTGTATTCTTTGGCAGCTCCTGTAAGCTTTCTATTATTTCGCCAATTGTTATGTAGTACACTACAATGCACCACCTTTCAGGTGGTTAAGCACTGCATAACTTGCCCTTCCTTTACCTTGAAGAACGTCGCTGTATAACACTCTATCTATTGTTCCTTTAGCAATCATTACATAATAATCACAGTGCTTTGGCTGCTTCTTAATGTCTCCATAGATTCGTTCCATTGACTGCTTAAAAAGTTCATAGGACCAGTTCAAGCTGAAGTAAATTGATATATGGGCATTTGTTAGTGTCAGACCTTTGTCAGCTGATGCTGGGTTTGCAATCAAATACTGAATCTTGCCTTCTTTGAACAGACGAATCGCTTCATTCTTTTCAGTTATGGAAGTTTCACCATATACACATCTACACGTGTCTCCAAGTGCTTCTCGTATGATTTTGAACTCTGCTTTGTAGTTAGCCCATATAAGAACCTGCTCATCTCCTATTTCTCCAAGCAAATCAATAAGCTTTGCGAAACGGTAGCCGCTTAAATTGTACAGCTCTGTTCTATCTTCATTGTAGAACTTATTTTCTTTTACAGCCTGCGTATCAATTACAAAGCCAGATGTTACCTGGTTTAGCTTATTGAGTTTTGCGGCTGTACTTGGTGCTGTAATTTGCAGTCCATCACCAAGCTCAATGTACAGCTCATTCTTAAGTTTATTGTAGTGCTTCTTAAGCTCAGGTGGCATTTCAAACTCTACCTCATGAAATGTTCTACCTGGCGTTGTAAGCACATCTTCCTTGTCGACATAAAGTGCATACTGTCTAATCAGAGAAAAGAGCTCGTCCTTTTTATCTGGCCTTAAAGCCAATTTTTCAAACTGTGGATTGTAGGACATATTGACAAAGTAGTGCTCCTTAAACTGAGTGTAGCTTTGCTGAATACCATAATAATCTACAGCCTTAAGCTGCATGTAATATTCCTGTTCTCCATTAGGTGCAGGTGTACCAGACAATAAGTAGAAACGCTTAAGTGTCTGTGCAAAATCTACAAGCTCTTTACTGACTTTTGACTTTGGACTCTTCATATCAGAGCTTTCATCAATTATGCAGCCAGTAAGATGCAGCTTATCAAAGTGCTCACGATACTTTACAAATGATTCTGTATTAGTAACATAAATATTAGCATCTGAATTGATACGCTCAATTCGTTTAGCAGGTGTAGATGCATGACAGCTAACTATCTTAATCTCTGGTATGAACTCAGCAGCATCAGGAATCCAGGCATTCTCAATAAGAATCAATGGACAAACTACTAGCCACTTATGAGAAGGGTTAGCTACAATGTCATCATACATTATTGCTAATGACAATGGAGTCTTACCTGTACGTGTATCATAAAAGAAAGCGTATCTGTCCTGATACTTTGCTATTTCTCTGCCGAGCTGCTGATGACGCATAAGAGTTAAGTGTTCATTCACTTCACATGATTCTCTTGGCCCATTCTTAATCAAATCTTCAACATTACTTCTAATGGCCAGCTCATTGTAAAAGTATTCCTGAACTTGCTGTGGCGCAGTATCTATATTATCTACACCAATTCCTCTCAGCAGCTTAAGTACCTCCGGAACCTTATGTATAGACATCTTATAACTTGTCTTTATTCTGTTTGTATGAATAGGATAGATGCTAGACATAAGAGTTTGTGTTTCCACGTCATTGCGGTCACACTGAACTTCAAGGCAGTTTCTAGACATCAATATTCTGTTTCTCAATCTGGACACCTCCTTAAACTGGTTACCCGCCTTTTAAGACTTTCATCCAAAGAATAGTCTGCACTTATCATGCAGACATCCTTGTAGTTCTAGCATCGGCTGAAAGCAAGGTAGATGGCAAACTATCCCAAAGACCAATGCTAGAACTTTGGCGCACTTGAAGGGTTTCGAACCCCTATCTTCTCAGTTCGCAACCGAGCGCTCTATCCGTTGAGCTACAAGTACATATTACAAATCTTGCCAATCGAAATAAGAATAAGCCGTCTGAGCTTTAAGTACTCTTCCTTTGTTACCTAACAAGTAAAAATACCAATTAGTATCGGATATGTATTTAACGCATACAATATAAGACTTAAAGTAGTTAGACCAAGCCTTCTTATTTATCTTTGACATGTAGTACCTCCAATCTACTGTGATGTTTTCCCAACTGAGCTAACGCCCCATGATTGACAGCTTTCCCAGCTTCATAACTGCCATGTCCCAATGAACGCATTCATGCATCCGGTCCTTTACTTTGGTTTCGTCTGCCAGGACAATAATTGCGGGAAGTGGATTTGAACCACCGACCTCTGGGTTATGAACCCAGCGAGCTACCAAGCTGCTCTACCCCGCCATAGAAGGAGTGCCGTGACATATACTTGTGTTGAAGTAGGGATGAACTACACTCAATCATATGCCACGGTGCTACTAGCCTGTGAAGATGTTCACCGACTGATAAGAGCCCATACTGTGTGAGGTCCTGCGTCTCATCATAGCTAAGGACCTTATGAGCTCTTATCAGTCGGCGAACATTCTAAGAATACACGCCGATTGATGAAGTGTAACAACTACACCTCATACTGTGAGAAATTACATCTCAGCAGCAGACTGCTCGTCATACACGCCGTCTCCGCCAGCTGCTTCAGTGTTACCCTCCATAGCTGCCTCAACGTTAGGAGCTTCACTCTCTGCAGGAGTACCAGCACGTTTAGCTTTCTCAGCCTTAGCTGCATCAACACGTGCCTGGTTAGCTGCGATAGTTTCCTCAGAAGCACCACGCTGCTTAGCTTTGTAAAGAACAGAGTTAGCATTGATAAGCTCACGCTTAAGCTGCTCATCTGTCATATCCTCCAAAGCGATACCAGCCAGCTGGCCTCTCGGTTTCTTCTCAGGAGTAGGAGCCTCGACTTCGATAGTGAACTTGTCACCAGCGCTCAGTCCCTCAGGAACAGTTACTTCAACTTCAAATTTCTTTGCCATGGTAATTACCATCCTTTCTTATATTCGACTATTGTCTCTATTAGGTGTCCTGCACCTTATGATATTATTATACACCCCCTACCCCTAAAAGTAAACCCCTTTTCCTTACGGATTTTCTACAGATGTCCTTTGCGGGGCTGCCAGCAATCTGGCGTGAGCAAGGCCCTTGGCGTTTTCTTAACATCTCAACTTTCTTAACCTTCCTAACTTTTTGACGTACTCCCTCAAAAATCGTCTATAAGGATTTGTTTTTAAGTTTTTCAAAATGAAAATTGAAAACCGAACAAAAGTTGCCAAAAAGTTAAGAAGGTTAAGAATGTTAAGAAAGTTAAAAAATAAGATAATCTGATTGTATATTGATATTTGGGCTTTTTCTTATTTATATTTATTTCCTTATATATTCTCTATTTTTAACAATTTTAATCAGTTCTTAATCAGCGTTGTAGTTATTAGCTTTGATTGCTTCACGCTTCGCCACGACGCTGCGACTATAATTGCTTGTGTAGTTTCCAGCCTGCCAATTAAGTGATGCGCCATGCTCACCCATGTTGTAGGACATAAGAGCTTTATGCTCATCACCGTACTTAATAAGAAGTTTAGATATGACATAAACGCCAGCATTGATGTTGTCACTAGCATCAAGAAAGTTAGTAGGTCCAAGTAAATCTACTAGCCAGGAATGATTACGAGAATTGATTTGCATGATACCATAATCATCAGTAGGGCTGATAAGATTTGCTGTGTAGTTACTCTCTTGCCACATCATGGCAAGCACGAGTTCGTAATGCTCAGGAATACCATACTCTACACATCTGTTGTAGGTGTAAAGTTGTAAGTCTTTACTCAACGGAATGTCATAGTATGTAGGCTCCGCGGCGCGCACCTCTGTGTCATCTACAAACAATCTTAATTTATCATTGGATTGCGGCAGTGCGGCGCTGAGTTCCTGATTCTCACTAGCCAACTCCGTTACTTGGGCGTTTAATCTACAAATCTCATCATTTAGAGCTTGTACATCTTTTTGATGAAAGTGATTAGACGCGAATGCAGTGCCAGCTATAAGTCCTGTGGAAACTACAAGGCAAGCTATTCGACGCTGCATTATTACTTTTTGTCTGCGTCGCCTCGCCGCGGCGCTGTATTTGTACTTTGTACTCATTTTTCTGTACCTCCTTTACTTCCTTTATTATAGTATATAAGAAAGAAGTTGTAAACGCGTCCGTGGAAAACCGTGAAGGGCTGCCTTTAATATAATTATACAAAAAATAACATAGGCATAACTATGAACGCGTAACTTGTTATATACGGGTTCGTAATAAAGTTTTAATATAAATAATCGCCTTATAATTACGAACGTGTTGCGCGTTTATATTTTAATAAGAAGAAACCCGGTATTTTCATACCGGGTCCCGTTTTAGTTAAGCTAATACAAGGTCTTTTACGTTGAACGGCGTACAAATGCCACTTTTGTCAAGCACTGCACGGTCTCCCTTAAGTTCATCTACAGTGTAAGTTCCTTTATAGATGAAACTTGCAACGCCACCTCCAGTGTAAGTCTTAGCACCAGACTTAACCTTTACTCTACTGCCTGCTTTAATCGTTGCACCAGGACCAGGACTAGACGTGCCAGACGAACCATTTGTAGTTACAAAGCAATCAAAGCCAGCAGCTTTAAGCTTCGCCACCTGTGCATTTGCATTCTCTTTCTTAGAGTATGCTCCTACCTGTACTTTGTACAGTCCATCTACAACTGTGATGTAAGTATCAAAGCCTGCCTTCTTAACCTTTGCTTCAAGAGCCTGAGCATTGTCCTTATTCTTGAAAGCACCAGTCTGAACTCTGTAAAGAACTTTAGGGTTAGAAGGTTGCTGTGGCGCTGCATTGCCGAGGCCGGCATTTACCTTAGAGGCAAGGTCTCCAAGTCGGCTATACAACCAGTCACCAGGACAAGATTTGTTTGCGAACCAGCGATGTACAGTAAGCACCACCTCGCCATTTGCTGGTTCATAAGATAAGGACTTATTCTTATCAGCGAACCAAAGCAGCTTCTTTATACCATTGCGCTTACAAATGTCAATGCACAAATCTACAAGTTTATTATAGACATGGCTATTCATAGTGTAAGGCTCTGATTTATCAGAGGCACACTCAATAGTAATAGCACGCTGGTCATTTGCATTGCTGGAACTACACCAGCTGCGATTTGCCTCATCAACGATTAAGCATACGCGACCATCCTTACCAATACCATAGTTACAAGATGCCTGTCTGGAGGCGCTTGTAAAGCAACCACCAATAGCTTCAGCCGATAACTGGCCTACAACGCAATGCGGTGTAATACGGTCAATCTTGTGTGTTCGTTTACCACTGTGATTTGGACTTTTTACAGTACAATTCACTAAAGGGCTATTACTCATACTTATTCCTCCTTTATACATTTGTGGTCGTAGAGCCGAGTATCGATTCTAACAACTCGCTTGTGCATATCTTGCACAACATCATTGATGTCATCAAGTTTTCTAAGAACTTCTTTCTGGTCCTTATCATTTGAAATGATGACTTCGTTGAGCTTCAGATTGTTATCTGAGAAGCTAGTAACAAGCTCGTCAATCTTGATGCACAGCTTATCTACACTCTTACTTTGCTGCTTGAACATTGATATTACAATAACCAAGACAATGAAGAGTGCAGCTCCTGGAATACCAAGATTTAGCCAAGCTTCAGGTGTGATTCCATCCATACTGGTTCCTCCTTTCAGCGACTATTTATACAAGTCCCATGCATGTTCTGGTGTCATGTATGAAAGAGGTATCTTAAAGAAGAAGTCATACTGAATCTTCATTGTATTCAGTGATGTCTTAGTTATTGGCGATGCGAGGCGTGTCTGAGCGGCTATAGGCGTAATTGCATAAGGAGTGTTACTGTGTATGATTATAGGTAATGATGAATGAATACTATCAGCGTGCTGGTATCCATAATAATCAGATAATGCTCCGCCATATTGTACTGCCTCAACATCATCAGAGGTTACTTTTATAATATAGTCAGATGCACATATGTGTCTATCTGTCAATTTTTTAAGGCATGTACAGTTAGTGTAATGTGCGTATGTGCACCATACATCCCATGGGCTAGGTACGTGCAGCCACTGCTTTGTAAGAACATTGTACATTGAGTATATATTAACATAATATGTACTATTAGGAGTTAACTCACCATCACTATTCCGTGTAGGAAAATCTTTATATGATGAGTTTTCTTGAAAGTTAATCTGGAATCCAACCCAACCATCATAGTCGCAGTATTCTCTTACTGTTGCTCTAAAGTATGTTAACTTTGAACTATTTTTAAGTTCTACTAATTGTGGCACACTTGATACTAAGTCCTCATTCCATGTATCTACAATATTTCCATTAGTGTCATGCTTATTGATTGTTAATGTTGCAGTAAATGAAGTACTACCATCACCAGTATAATTAGAACTAAACGTATAGTAGTAGCCATTAACTTCATATGCATTATGAAAGCTTTCTTCAGTAGCAAGCTTTATACTTTCAATACCATTAACATACTTAACAAAGTTAAGTACTTTGTAGTACTTACCATCAACTACCTTATAAGCATTACCTCTTCTATCAAAGCACACATCAGCTAATGAGTTGCTATACGATATTGATGAGGCGCTGTATAAGCACGGAGGTATAGTATAGCTACTTAAAATAGCGGGATTATACCAATAAATATTTTGAATCTTGCCATTACCAGCTGAAGTCTGCCAGTCATACACAAGATGAATATGCTTGTATCCATTATCTTCTATCTTTGTATAGCTTTCCGCAGAGTTATAGATACCTTTGTACTTATTAGTACCAGCAGAGTTAGTATCTGTTCTACTACAAAAACCTACAATACTTCCATGTATAAAGTAAGGGTCCTCTAATTCACCAATATCACTGTCGCTTAGTGCTATAGTACTAAAGGCAATATCACTACTATTTCCATTAAGGTAACCATCATAGTTTAGCACATTTGCAATTTTACGATATGCCATAGATTCTAGGCAAGGTGATATAGCATTCTCAGTGACTGCCTCTTCTATAATGCTACCAGTATCGGCGTCGCAGAGTTGAATTGTAACACGATTCTGTGCTTGCTGTACAGGTTTGAGCATACGCTGCTCGTAATGCTCACCTGTAACAAAGTTATGATTAGTCTTTATGACCTGCCTCATATTTCTCATTGTTCAATTCCTCCAATCTTCTTAATTTTAATTAAGCCATCAGTTCTTTCAGTGTTAAGTTCTGCTGTAGGATTTTCGCCAGCGTTATAGGAACTACCACCGTGTGAACCAAGCACACCGCCACGGTAGCCGCCTCCGCCGCCTCCATCACCATCATCTTTATTGGAACCTCCACCACCAAAGCCGGCATAGGAACCATTACCGTTACGTGTATAGTAGTTAGATGCGGCGTCGCCACCTACAAGGAATGATTTACCACAGTAAGAACTGTTTCTGTATTGCCTGTAGCCACCACCAGAATAGTCATTGGATAAGAATGCATCACTATTACCCTCATCAAGTAGGGCATCATCACCAGGGGTTCCTGAATAAGCCGCGTCTCCGCCACCATTACCCGCACCAGCAACAATAAGGGGTCTTACAGGAATTGTACCAAACAGCATATCAGTCTGTGTGTCATCTTTAATTGCAACTACTGACATTCCTCCACCAGCACCTGTTGTTGCATCACCAGATGTTTGAGGATTGTCTGTACCCTTCTGACCAACTAATAAATAAAGTTCATCGTTGGCTGCCAGGTCAAACTCACCACTAATGACAGCACCAAAGCCTCCCATGCAGTTAGCATTAGAACCACCACCTTTGCCACCGGCAGCACCGATAGCTACAATCTTGTACTTGCCGGTTTCAGGAACGATATACTTCTGAATACCATTGGTAATTTCAACGGTCTGTTCATACTGAGCATCTGCATCAGCTTGCACAGGCTTATCCTTACCAGTGTGACCAAGCGTTGTAAACTTTAAGCTACTATCTGTTGCAGCTGACACAACCTCGCTAGGTGTACTTTCCTCTGTTGTGGTACATCCAGTAGCATAGAAGTAGTACTGTGTATCAGTTACCAGATTCGTGACAGATACATTTTTCTCTGTCACTTCTATATAGTCTGTTAAGTGCTCTGAGTCAGTACCATAATAAACTCTGTATTTAACAAAGCCTTCATAATCTGCATACTTGTCAGGTAAGTTGACAATCATACTAACAGACGTTTGTCCAGTATTTACATCAGAGATACTAAGCACAGGAAGCAGCGGTCTAGCAGAGCGAATTTCAGAGAACCAACTTTCCTCGCTAGCCTTAACTCCTGTGAGAGCTACAAAGTACTCTACATTATTTTGCAGATTTTCAAGTACTGCCTGCATCTCATCAGTATTACTAAGCAGTTGCAGGCTATCCTCAGACGTACCAAGATATATGTTGTATGAATCATATACTGCACCTACTATTTGCCACTGAAGTGTAATCTTACTAATGTCTGCTTCGCACAGTAAGAAGCGAGGAACAGGCGTTGTAGGCACTGCACTAAGCACATTAGATTTTTCACTTTCTCTACCATAACCGAGCGTAGCAGCAGCGAAGTAATACTTCGTTCTATTATCTAAGCCAGGTATTTCGCAGAATGTTGCACCAACATCTGATTGCACTGACTGGCCAAAATCTACACTGGTTCCATAATACACCTTTACAGCTCTTGGTTGGCCTGTAGGCGGTTGCCAGTGCACTCTAGCTCTACTGTCCTCTGCAATAGCAAAAGTAAGCAGTGGAGCGTTGAGTGGAAGATTAGACTCATCAGTACTGTAATAAACTACAATGCTATTTAGAATGAAAGACGTTTGTTGAATGGACGAAACCATGTAAACAGCTATAGTAAGTTTATTAGCGCCGCCGCGCTCAAAGAGCTTCTTGAATGTATTACTATTTAGCGTAGCTAGTTGAGTAAGGCTTATACCACTTTGGCTTAGAGCAGATATAGTAAGTTCAATAGGCTGCCATTCCTTATTCTCATCTATTGTAAACCAGCTAGAACCATTCGTACTGAAAGCAACTTTCATGTTAGGCGTACCAGATACGTTAGCCTCTACACAGTTTATCAGTGGGACATAGCTCTCAGTAGGATAAAGTGCATCATATGTGGCAATGCCTTCACCTACACCATTTTCAAAAGTAAGACCAGTGCTGGTGAGAGACAAGTTACCTGTAATGTGTATTGCTTCTGCCTTTGAAGAATTGTACGTCCAGTACTCAGTGGCTCCAAATGCTTTGACGTCTGCAATAGGAATATCTGCAGTATAACCGAGCTCTTCAATATCTACACCTGGATAAGTATACCTCTCAATATTATCAATGCTGGTATACTCACTGGAGGTAACTTCACAAGTTGTACTACACTGTATAAGTCCAAGTTTAAGAGCAGGATAATCTTCATACGTTTCAGATACTTCAGCATGAGGGTATTCACCACCCTGACCATTAAGAATACCGCGACCTTCACATGTGTATCTTACAGCTTTTGCCTGGATGGATGCCTTAAGTACTCCATCAGTCGGAGTACTTTCATACGCTTCAAGTCTGACAGTCACTGACACTAGGTGAGCAGCTGCTTGTACCTGTAAGAAAGAATGTGGTATACCTACAAAGCCAGGCCCCTCCTGGGCTTGCAGAACTATAGGTGCGTACGGCTCAGGTGAACCATCTACCTTAATAGTTACAATCATTCTACACGAAGTCTCAACTACATAACTGAAAAGTAAATGACAAGAAAGGTTTCCAGCTTCACCCATTGCAAAAGGTAAGTTTACAATTTCAGTTTCGCCAGTACCGATTGTAATAGCGTTCTCATTAAAAGTAGACAGGAATTGTGGTAGTAAAGACTCAATAGTATTAAGAGTATTTTTATCAATGTCTGAGCTAGGATACAATTTCCATTCTAATATTTCAACGTACTCTTCAGTATTAAACTGAAAGATTAGCGTATCAAAGTCTGCAACATTAGTAATGAGCTCTGCCTGCATAAAGTAGGAAGTAGACGTTTTGCTTGTTACTTGGAAAGGTGCTGTAAAAACTTGGTACTTCTTATCTTTGTCCTTAATCAGTAACTTTGCAAAAGCAGCAGGTGAAAATTCGTCGAACTCACCTGTAAATTTAACCGTTACCTTAAAGGCTTTAGGAGTGAACTGAACTTGGTCATGCGTTAAAGTAGTAGAGGCTGTTCCGTTTGCTTCAAGCTTAATCAAGTTTTTAGTCATGGTAGCTTTACTTAAGGTCCAGGACTTAGGGTCCACAGGAAGGACATTAGCTAAATATTCCATTATCTGTTCACCTCCAATATCTCTGAATTAAGTAGGGTTATTTCACACGACAGAGAACCTACATAGTTGTATTTTACTCTCTGCAGTATGCCTGTAAAGTCAAGATTATATTTAGTACTCTGTACGCGTATCTTATCACCTATATTAAGTAGTGGGTTTCCCCTAACCTGTAAAGTTAAAGTGGGCATATCACTATTAACAAACGCTTCAAGCATTGCCTTGTACTGTTTTGCATAGTCCGTAGTCTGAACATACCTGTTCGTAACTTTTAGAACATTAGAAGCATTGTCTGTGAGGATAGACTGCACAAAGTCAACAGCTATGCCATACACAGCAAGGTCAGAAGTGGTTTGTGTGCTTTCATTTCTTGTAACAAGAGTTATATCCCATGGCGAATTAACATAATCTACAATAGTAACCTCTTTGTTCTCAGTAAGGGCATATACATTCGTAACTGTCTTAGCAGGACCTTTACTAAATGCAACCTTATTATGCGTAAATACACCAGCTGGCACATTAGCTTCTTTAATCTGCAATAGCTGTATTGCTTCTGTTAACTGTGGCAAAACGTATGTAAGCTCAACGCCTCCATACGTCTTAATGATAGACTGCTTTGCATCTACACTTATAATCTGGTCACCATCCGTAATAGTAGCTCTTAAAGGTTTATTACCATCCAGTGGCTCAATGATAATATCCCCATTCTTATTACAGAGACAATAAGCTATTGCACCTTGAAGCATCTCCTGTAGATACTTCTTCTGTTCGCCCTCTGTAAATGTATACAGAAGTCTAGCATTTAACTCGTGTGATACTGTGACGGCGTAGCCCAGCGCATCGAATACTTCCTGAAAGAATTCTTCCTGGGTCTTATTAAGACCTACAGGAATTGTAGGCGCAGGCTCTAAGAATACCTGCTGTAACTTATCATCTGCTGTAATAGAAGCAGCGGCGCCCGTTATAGTAGCGTTCCAGTCTGAAACATAATATACACCCATTTTTATCCAATTGACATCTTCAGTCTCATCATCAAGGTCTGGCTTCATGTATGGTATAATTGGGACATTTGCTTTTATCTTACCATAATAAGGACTTTCAGGATTGGTTGGATTAAACATACCATTATCATTATACAAGCTAAATGAAAGTTCATTAGCTGAGATAGCTCCAAGCGGATTATTGTCTTCAGCACCTGCTTCCTCAAGAAGCTCAGCGTCTATCAGGTAGTCACTTCTAGTAACCGTCAATGGTTCATTCTGTAAGCCATCAAAGAAGATGTCAAGCTTTAGCAGAATGCATCTACTATGCGCATTGAAATCTTCATCTGTAGCATCACGTATGATTGTATCTGCCATGCGGCGCCTCCTTTATTGTTCGATTAGGTTGAAAGTTACGTTTTTCCAAACCCAGTTTGTAGTCTTGCCTGCTTTATGCAATTCAGTCGGTATAGAACCTACATACACAGTAGCAGACTTTGACTGACCATTCTCCTTATACTTAAGGGGAAAGAATAACGATTTTGTTTCCCAAACTGCTTCTAGAATATTGTCTAAATCATCACCAGAAATAGCATCGTAAGTGAAGTAGAACTTTCGCTTTTTAGCAATTAAGTCACCAACCATTTTAGCATTTGCAAGACGCTCCATATTGGTAACATTATATCTTTCTATTTTGAACGAGGAGGGATTCTTAATAGCCCTCCCGTTCACAGTGAAATTACTAGCCATTACTAACCCCTCCTCTTATTCTCTTGAAGCTGAATAACTTGCATTTTACGGTTAAGCTCTTTCAAGCTCCTTTCATCTGCAATTAGCGTTCCAACGTATAGTGGCTGTAACTGTCCTTGATTACCAGAAATATTAGCTACAATAGGCATTAAGCTAGCAGTAATACCATTGGCAACGGCATCTACAAATGGCTGCATTGCCCCAGCATTCTCAAGAGGAATAACTGCTTCTGCCTTATTACCTTCAGCAAATCTTGCAACGTGCTCTCTATTGAAAATACCACCAGTAGCATGACCTGCTTTAGGCTTGCTATTATTGCTCGCATAGCTTGTGTCAGTACTCTTAGCTTTGTCATTAAGACCAAAGAATTCTCTAAGCTTATCAATACCAGTATTTATCCAGTCAAAGAACTTACCAAATACATTGTCCCATAGGTTAGAAATCCAATTCTTAAATGAATTGTAAATATTACCTATGCCATCCTTTACTGACGTGTACATATTGCCAATCTTTTCTTTAACTGACGTGTACATGTTACCAAAGAAGTCTTTAACTGCATTATAAGAATCTGATACCTTCGTCTTAATGGATTTGTAGATGTTTCCAAAATAAGACTTAACAGAGTTATACGCCCCAGAAATCTTTTCTTTTATTACATCCCAAATACTTTGGAACCAAGTAGAAACAGCTGTCCAGGCTTCTTTTACCTTGCCAGTGATAGTAGAAAGAATATCACCAAAGAACTTAGTAACAGTTTGCCATGCACCAGAAAGCTTCTCTGAAATGGTGGACCATATACTCTGGAACCACGTAGAAACAGCTGTCCAGGCTTTAGAACATACACTACCAATCTCTTCTGCAATAGGCGTGAACCACTGAACTATAGCATTCCATATATCAGTTACAACCTTTACAATCAAGTCTTTGATAAAACCAAATATGTTAGAGATTGTTTCCCATATGGTTGTACATACAGTACTTACTGCAGAGCTTATATCATTCCATACAGTTGTAATAGCAGACCAGATGTCCTGCATAACTGTACTTATAGTAGTAGCAATATCATTGAATACAGTTGTAATACCAGTCCATAAGTCTGAAGCAAATGTTGCAAGGCCTGTGCCTACATCTGTAAAGAAAGTTCCAATGGGTGCAAACCACTGACCTACACTTGTAGATATTGCAGTCCATATTCCACTAAGCCATTCTTTTACATTTGTAAGGCCTGTTGTAAACTTTTCACCAATACCAGTGAAGAAGTCACTTACTCCTCCAACTAGGCTAGACCATCCTTGTGAGAACCACTCTCCTACGTCTGCAAACCACTGGCCTACAGAAGAGCCTATATTACTAAAGAATGTTGTAAGATTATCCCATACATCAGAGAACCAATCAGTGATGCTATCCCAGTTATCAACTATGAGACCAATAAGCCAACCTATCAAAGCACCAATTGCAGCACCAATTAGAGCACCTGCAGGACCACCTACAATCATACCAATTGCTGCACCAATACCACCACCAATACCAAGACCTAACTGAGAGAAATCCCAGTTACCATTAGTAAAGCCATCAATAAGCATGTCTGCAATCCAACCTACAAGAGTGCCAATTGCAGCACCAATTAGAGCTCCAGCAGGACCACCTACAATCATACCAATGGCTGCCCCGATACCTATACCAATGGGTAGACCAACATGTGACCAGTCGCCAGTCTCAAAGCCTCTAGCTATTGAATCGATTATCCAGCCAACTAACGCACCAATACCGGCTCCAATAACGGCCCCTAATGGTCCTCCAATTAGAGCACCAATTATTGCACCAAGACCAGTGGCTATTGGTAATGCAACTGTACCTACATCAGTTAGTCCTAACGCATCGGCGAGGTCACTCCAGAACCATCCAGCGATAGCACCAGCGATAGCACCAATCTTTGCACCGAGTGGTCCACCAAGTATTCCACCTAGGATGCCACCAAGTATTGCTCCAATACCAGCGCCTATGAACTTCTCTTTAAGAGCATCAATCATGTCAGTTACAAAGTTGCTAGCAAAACCTTCAAAGCTAGGAATCTCAGGAATAAACGTACTAGCATCTAAGCCTGATAAGTCAGGAATATCAAAATCTGTATCAGTCTTTATACCTTTTTTAGTACCCTCATCAGGCTTATTAAGCTTAAAGACTTCGTCGAATGAAAGCAGGCCCTTAGCTGCCTTAGTAGCTTTACCAGTGGAATCAGCTAAGTCATCCATGTTATCTTTAGTGGTATCAAGAGCCTTGTTAAATTTATTCAAATCATTAGTTCTTTCCTTCTGGGATGGTAACAGCACTTTATCGGGGTCTATACCATTGATAGCTGTTACTTTTTTGAACATACCACTAATTGCATTACTTAACTTTCCAAAACCACCAGAGAGACCTACAACCAGTCCTGTAAGAGCGATAAGCATTGACCAGAATGGATGAGCAGCAACGAATGTAAGCATTGCTGACAAACCTGCTAACGCTTTTGAAATTAAAGCAATGACACCAGCAACTACAGCGCTAGCAAGAGCCTTAACTTTGAATAGTACCCACATTGTCGCTGCAGCGGCCAATGCAGCCGTAAGAATCCTCATGGCTGTTGCATTTTGCGTAATCCAAGATACCATAACAGACAGTACATTAAGCACAGTAGTAAGAATAGGTGCAAAGGCATTAAACACTCTAATAAGCGCCTCAAGTACTGGTCTAAGTAATCCGCCAAGTGTGCCTACTAATCTTACGACTGCCTGAAACAGTGTACCAAGGTTAGCTACAAACTGCCTGATTGTAGAGTGTAGCTCAGGTGGAAAGATTGCTTCAAATACACCACCTAAGCCCTTAAGCTCGAATATTTCTCGCATCTTAAATAAGAACTCGCCAAGCTCATTCAAACCAGACTTGATGTAAGTAATCAGTGGCTCAAATGCACCAGATACAAGCATAGTAGCATTATCTTTGATATTACTGATAATACCTTTTAATGTTTTAGATGAAGCAGCTACTACTCCGCCAAAGCGCTCGTTCATACCATCTACTAATGCATTGATGGCTTTACTTGCAGGGATGCGTTCCTTACCAAGATTTTGTAACTGTTTGTTAGTAAGGCCAAGTTTCTCCTGTAAGATTTCATAGGCAGGAATTCCTGCTTCAGCAAGCTGCCTCATCTCTTCATTCATCAATCTGCCTTTGGTGTAGATTTGTCCAAGCGCCCTTGAGACAGACTCAATTGCCTGTGGGTTTCCTTGCATAGATGATGCAGCTAGAACGCCTTGCATTACATACATGACATTTTTGTACTGAATACCATATGCGAGTAAACGCTTCGCCGCAGCCTCAGACTCTTGGAAAGAGAATGGTGTTTTAGCTGCAAAGTCCTTAAGTACATTGATGAATTCGTCTGCTAAGGCAGTGTCACCAAATAAGTTAGAGTAAGCAATCTTTGCATACTCAAGTTCCTGACTAAATTCCCAGACTGCATTAGAAGCATTTCTAATAGCATTCAATCCTCCATAGAATACTTTAGAAATCATAATACCTTGCACAATACGTGCAACATCCTTAAATTCAAACTTTGACTTCTTAGCTGGTTCTACAAGACCATCGTTAATCTGACCCTTTAGG
>OHYC01000068.1_pt1 | contig 48411 bp, 48 predicted proteins | sample 1580171 | NCBI WGS metagenome assembly OHYC01 (sample SAMEA3882526, study PRJEB24775) | human gut metagenome | biome: human-associated habitat; feature: intestine environment; material: feces | place: Netherlands | collected 2009/2010
AATATGGAATTAGAGCAAGAAGGTTAATATATGATGAGGATTGTTTGGAAGAGGTTGTAAAAGAATATATTAAAACACATAGTATATTTTGAGGTAGAAGCTATTAGATGTTTTGGTAATAGATCAATATAGAAAAGTATATATTGATGAAGCTTTAGAATGACGGGATAGGTAGGCATAGTAGCTCTAAAAAATGAGGTGTTAATCAGGAACAATGAGATTATAAAACGATTGAAAATGATATTGTAATATAATTTTAGTTTTTCAGAAATCTTAATAAAATCTTATAGAAACAGCAAAGAATAAAGAAGCTGCATTTGTTATACTTAATCAAGAATAAGATAACAGAAAAGTGAGGAATTTACATATGAAAAGAAAATCAAACCACTTCACACAGCTTCTTTTTTTCGTGTATTTGCTGCTTCTGATCTGGATCATACTCTTTAAATTACAGTTTTCCATGGAGGCTTTGGACAGGGGAAGAGCCTTAAATCTCATACCATTTCATTATGGCAAGGGCATTGGAGGAGCATACCATTTCAAAGAGATGCTTGATAATGTTCTGATTTTTATGCCGATGGGAATCTATCTTCAAATGCTTTTTCCTAAGTCAAAATTTCAAACTAAATTGCTGATGATCGCAGGGACAAGTCTGTGCTTAGAAATTGCCCAATATGTTTTAGCGGTTGGACGGACTGACATCACGGATCTGATCACAAATACAGCGGGAGGTTTTTTGGGACTTGCCCTTTATGGTATCGTGAATCGATTATTAAAAGACAGGGCGAAAACGGATAAGTTGTTTTTTGTGATAGCGGTCGTGGTAAGTGTTCTGTTTGTCGGATTGCTGGCAGTGCTTCTTTTGACCAATCAGTAATAGGAGGATTTTATTTTAGAATTCACAACATAAATCTGTCGTAAAAACTTCGGCAAAATCGAATGAACAGAGTACAACAGAACAGGTTGCTTATAAACCGATCGATATTAAATTGTAAGTTGGAGAGGTTCGAAGTTGTTCATTGTGCGAAATACATAATTATGCTATAATTATGTCATAGAAAGGAGTGAGTCAATATGCCTCTTATCATGCCTATTAAGGAATTGCGGAATACAACTGAAATTTCTAACATTGCACATAAGCAGCAGGAACCTATCTTTATTACGAAAAACGGGTATAGTGATCTGGTAGTAATGAGCAGTGAATTATATGACAAATTTGCACGAATTAACCGCATAGACCAGGCTATTTATGAATCTGAACAGGAAGTCTTGAATGGGGCAGAAGCAACAGATGCCAATATAGTATTTGAAGAACTGGAGAAAAAGCATTTTGGATAAATACCAGGTAAAGATAACTCCTAGGGCGATACGCGAATTAAACAGTATTTACGAATATATTGCAAATGAAAAGTCAGATATTGAGAATGGAAAAAAGCAGTTAGGAAGAATTAAAAAAGCTATTTTGAAGTTAGCAACTTTTCCATATTCTCATCAGGAACGTACGGAAGGCAGATATGCGAAAGATGGTTATAGGCAGTTGTTGATCGATAATTATATTGTTATTTTTCGTATTGATGAAGTCAACAAAATCGTTTACGTTATAACGGTACAATATCAGGGACAAAACTTATGAACCAGGCACCAAATGATGTAAGATAGATCATTTGGTGCTTTTATATGTTTTCAAAAAACATTTGACAAGTGACCAAACGGTTACTAACAGGGTAATTAACAGACAAACCAAGAAGGAGAGTAACATGGAAACCATTCTGATCATTGACGATGATGTTGCGATCGGCAATCTCGAACAGGAAGTGTTAGAACGGGAGGGCTATCTGGTGCAGCGTGCCTATTCCGGGACGGAAGCACTGCTGCTTTTAAAAGAAAAGAAACCGGATCTGATATTGTTAGATTTAATGTTACCCGGAATGTCCGGTGAGGATATTTTACCTCAGATACAGGGGATTCCCGTGATCGTTGTCAGTGCCAAGACGGCGGTAGAAGATAAAGTGGAGTTGTTGCTCGGCGGTGCAGTTGATTATCTGACCAAGCCATTTGATACCAAGGAGCTGCTTGCGAGGATTGCAGTCCGTTTAAGAGAAAAATCCTCGCCCCGGTCATCTCCCGTTTACACCTATGAGGAACTGACGATAGACACGGCATCACATTCTGTTTGCGTTGCCGGAAAACAGGTCAATTTAACAAGAACCGAATATGCCATTTTAAAACTTCTGATGCAAAATCCCGAACAGGTAATAGCGAAATCCGTTTTATTAGACCGCATCAGCATGGATACCCCGGATTGTACGGAGAATTCCTTAAAGACACATATCAGCCATTTGCGAAGTAAATTGAGAGAGGCATCAGGCAAACACCATCCATTTATATGGACATGACTGCGGCAGATAATATCAGGCAGCAGTATCGTGTGTTAGGAGTGCCGTCAGACGAAGGAATTTCGGACTTACTATGTCTTGTCGGATTGGAAAATACCGGCAATAAGAAAGTAAAGAATTTTTCTCTGGGGATGCGGCAGAGACTTGGGATTGCAGTGGTATTAGCAGGTAATCCGGATTTTCTGGTATTGGATGAGCCGGTCAATGGACTGGACCCGCATGGCATTATCGAAATGCGCGAATTGATCTTAAAATTGAACAGGGAGCATGGGATCACGGTTTTGATCTCCAGTCATATTTTAGATGAACTGGCACGCCTTGCGACGCACTATGGATTTATTGACAGTGGACATATGATCCGGGAAATGAGTGCCGAGGAATTAGAGGAAAAGCTGGAACTGGACACAAATACATTACTTTCAATCTCATCCGGTGACCGGGCAGTCTGCATGCTGGCTGCCCGCATCAATGCTCAGCTTCGTGGGCTGCGAAAGGAACGTTTGCGCCTGCAAAATGGAGATGCAGAGTTAAAAACTGCCATTACGAATATCTCACATGATCTGCGTACACCGCTGACCGCAATCTGTGGTTACCTTGACCTCTTAGAGCAGGAAAACCATACGGAAAATTCCAGACGTTATCTGGCGGTGATCAGGGAACGTACAGATGCCATGAACATCTTCTAAAAGAATTTTTAAAATATTCCCTTAAAAGTTTAGAGTGTCAAAAGACGGTTCAAAAGACAGCTCACAACTTAGTGGCTGGCAAATTGCACAAAACTGGGATTGCTTTTGTGACTTTGGGAGAAAATTAGTAAATCTTAGTCTGGCTGTTCATATATAGTGTTTTGCTGCCATGGACGGCAGCAAAAGTCTTAAGCCCCATGGACGGGGCGTTTAAGACGTACACGTCACTCCATCGCAACCTGACTCAGACAGACTTAGATTTTCTTATTTTCGTACAACGGAACAAAACAGACTCGGCTTTGTGCAAGTTGCCCATCAAAAAACTTGAAACCGCCTTTTGACACCCTAATCCTATAAGCAAAAAAGAGATAAGCTGCACTTATCTCTTTTAATATCTTCATATTCCAGCCATTTTATACCATAACGGACGATTCTTATCTGATTTTAAGATCACTCCTGATCGCGAATAATCTGTTTCACTACTTTTGCCTGTTTTTCCACATGTACTTTCATGACTTCGATGACTTTTTCTTTTTCGTGTTTTTCTAATAACTCCAGTATCTTTCGATGCTCCTGTATCAGTGTCGGATATGCATTTTCATCTTTTAGATATTCCACACGATACCGGTAGATCTGCTCACGCATATTATCTAACATCGTTACTAACTTTGCATTGCCTGCCGCATGGTAAATCGTATCATGGAATGCCACGTCGGCTTCTGCGATTTTTTTGATGTCCCCCTGCTTCGTGCTGTTTTCAAACTGCAGCATCTGCTTTTCTAACTCTTTGATCTCCTCTTTTGTGATATTATCACAGGCAAGACGGACCGCTAATTCATCTAATACCTCACGGATCTGCAAAACATCTTTCATGTCTTTTTCGGTCATCCGTGCTACTTCCGCACCCCTGCGCGGGATCGTCACTGCTAACCCTTCCTGCTCTAACATTCGGATTGCTTCACGGATCGGTGTTCTCGACACTCCTAATTTGGATGCAAGCTGCAATTCCATCAAACGCTCCCCCGGTTTTAACTCTCCTTTCAGGATCGCCTCCCGCAGTGTATGAAATACTACATCACGCAGTGGCAGATATGCATCCACATTTAATTTTAAATTGTCTGTCATAAATCCCTCTACTTTCTGTTGTTATAAATCGTTGTCAGATAGAGCTGCTTTGCCAGCCCGCTCTCTTTTACTGCACGATACGCTCTCTTTGCTGTTTTTTCATCTTCAAACAGTCCAAATACCGTCGGACCGCTGCCGCTCATCAGTGCATTGAGTGCTCCATGTTCTTTCATAATTTCCTTTAAACTTGCAATCTCAGGATAATGTGCAACGGTTACCGTCTCTAAGATATTTCCCATATCCTGTGCGGTACTCTGTAAATCTTTCTTACGGATATCTTCTAATAAACGGTCAATATCAGGATGTGGCGGATCATTCTCTAAGTGCAGATTCTCATATACGAATTTTGTAGAAACCGCAACCGATGGCTTCGCTACTAAAACCGGACATTTTGGCATCGGCGGAAGTGCTGTTAACTTCTCTCCGATTCCCTCTGCTAAAGCGGTTCCACGCATCAGACAATATGGCACGTCTGCTCCGATCTTTACACCACGTTCCTTCAACTGCTCCATATTAAGACCTAAATCAAACATCTGGTTCATTCCATATAATGCTGCTGCCGCATCGGTACTGCCTCCTGCCATGCCTGCCGCAACCGGAATATGCTTCTCTAAACGGAACTCTACACCCTCTGTGATTGAAAACTCATCCATCAAAAGAGCTGCCGCCTTATGAATTAAATTGTTCTCATTGACCGGAAGGTAATACAGATTCGAAGAAATCTGAATCCCCGGCTCTTTTGTCTTTTTGATATGAAGACGGTCAAATAAGTGGATCGTCTGCATGATCATGCGAACCTCGTGATATCCGTCCTCACGCTTTCTCAATACGTCAAGTCCAATATTAATTTTTGCCAATGCTTTTAAATTTAACTCATCCATGTTTTTCTCCTGCACTTTGTATACAATATACTCTAACGTGAGTTTTTAAAAATGTCAAGTGACAATTCCTGCTGAGATCCGGGTGTCAAAAGGCGACTCACAACTTAGTAGTTTGCAACTTGCACAAAACAGACTCGGCTTTGTGCAATTGTCAATACAAAAACCTGAAACCGCCTTTTGACACCCTAATCTGTAGAGTAAAAAAAGCGGAGAACCCCTTCGCCTTTTCCGTAAGAGATTACTCCGCTTTCCTGTCATCTGATCTCCCTGTTAGGATGTCTTTGATGATAAATTTTGATCATTATTCTTCTGTTTCTGTCTTAGCTGTCTCTGTACCGTTTTTCCATGCATCGAATTTTTTCATAACAGCATCATAGGTTCTGCCGGAGATATCCGGTAAGGATTTGCCCCATGCTTTGGTTGCCTGATCAAAACCTTTTTTGAATGCTGCGATCATTTCGTCTGCTTTTTCTGAATCACCGCCGGATAATGCTTTTGCAAATTCCACGATACGGTCAGATGTCTGCTCTACGCCCCAGTAACCATCGTCTGCAATATCTTTTTGTGCCTGGGCTCTTACCTCAGGAGATACATTATATTTACCGCTTGCTAAGAATGACCAGATATCGTCTGCCTGTCCGATCTTCTTGCCCTGCTTCGTCATCATCTGCTCTACCATGCTGCGAAGCTGGTTGGTTCTGTTTGCTGTATCTGCTTTCATCTTTTCGATCAGTGCGGTATTTGTCTTTCCGCTTGTCTTTTTATAAGTTCCTGCATTTTCTACGGTCTTTGAACTTTTCTCATAGACTACTCCTACATCTTTGCCATAGGATTTTTCTGTCGTTGCCTCTGTATTCTCTTTTTTTGCAGCTGCTTTGCTCTCATAAGCTGTTGTTGTATACGCCGCTGCTGTTACACTGTTAATTGTACTCATATCCATCCCTCCGTGGTTTTGCTGCGTTTTGATTGTTCCTGCTAAGCCGGCTCCGCCCACTTATGCTGCTTTCTTATATTATATATCGTACATTTCTTTCAATAGTTTAGTGTTTCTGCACTGTTTTAGACTTTTCTTTCAGATTTCTATTGCAGACTGTTATTTCAGGCCTTCCCGCCAGGATTTTACCATTGCAATCTCTGCCGCATAGCCCTCATCGTCATTCGGTGTCTCTAAGATGAACGGAAGTCCCTGCAGCTTTTCATGACATACGATCCTCTGCAATGCTTCTGGTCCGATCTGCCCTTCTCCTAATCTTGCATGACGGTCCTTGTGGCTTCCTAACGGATTCATACTGTCATTTAAATGTATGGCTTTTAATCTCTCTAATCCGATGATACGGTCAAATTCCTTTAACACTTCATCGAGATGTTCCACGATATCGTAACCGGCATCCCAGACATGGCAGGTATCGAGACAGACTCCGATCTTTTCCTTTAAATCCACCCGTTCTATAATTGCCTGTAATTCCTCAAAGTTTCTTCCGACTTCACTTCCTTTGCCCGCCATGGTCTCTAATAAGACGGTCGTCGTCTGCTCTGGATGTAACACCTGATTGAGCAGTTCTGCGATCAATGTGATCCCTGTCTCCGTTCCCTGTCCGACATGGGAACCCGGATGAAAATTGTAATAGTTTCCCGGTGTATACTCCATGCGCTTTAAATCATCGGTAAACATCGTATGTGCCAGTTCCCGAATGTTTTCTTTGGCTGCACAGGCATTCATCGTATAGGGTGCGTGTGCCACGATCTTTCCAAAGTGCTGCTCTTTTGCAATTTCTAAAAATTTTTCCACATCCTCAGGCTTAATCTCTTTTGCCTTTCCACCTCTTGGATTTCTGGTAAAAAAAGCAAAGGTTTCACCGCCTAATCGGACTGCCTGCTTTCCCATTGCCTCATAACCTTTTGCCGAGGACAAATGATTTCCTATATACATAAAGAATCTTCCTTCCTGTTTTTTTCAAGCATACCACATTCTGTTCCCGACATACAACGCCCTGCATATGATATAAAAAACTTTTAAGGATTTTCGTATGTATTTATATATTGGTATGATTCTTCTGCTCTGTGTGCTGCTTTTTGTCCTGAGTATGCTTTTCAGAAAGGCAAAGACTGAAAAAATCTGTAAGATGAGCTGTCCGCAAAAACTGCAGATCATAGAAAACCTTGTGTTTCCTTTTGGGTATACCTATATTCCAAAAGGCGATTTCTTTTCTTCTGCCTTAGAAGCATGGCAGAGACGCTTTGGATACGCTGCCCTCTATGATAAGAGTGCTTCACATTTTCATATGGTCTTTAATGCTCTCCCGGTCTATTTTGACTATGACGGCCGCACCTGGCTCATCGAGTTCTGGAAAGGTCAGTACGGACTTCACACCGGCTGCGAGATCGGCGTCTATTGTTCTGACCGCATTTTAAGACCGGCAGAGCGTTCCGCGGAACTGTTCCATGCCGTATCGGATGAGGAGCTTCTTCCGATGTCCTTTGTCTTAAAACAAAACGATACGACCGTGGCTGCACTTTCCGGTATCCACTGGTGGCTGACTGCTTTTTGTCCGGGTGTCTTTTCTGATCCGGAGGATTTGACGATGGAGACCTCCATTACTTTTCCAAACCTTTGTATGGCATATGCTTTCCGGGATGCCCTTGAAAAAGAAGGTTATGATGTCTGTATCTGTGGTCTGAAGATCTGCTTTACGTTTTCAGACTGCAAAAACTGTTCTTTTTCCTGCCTGCAAAAATGCTACCGCAGATGGATCCAGTGGCAGAACCGCCTCTTATGCCGTCTGTTTCTGTGGTATACCAGACCATTTGACACTGCCTTAGACCGCATATTGTTTCTCTGTGAAAGTCTTCCTTTTGCTTTTCATAAGACACTTCAGCTTCATAAAAGTAATCGTAAGATCCGGAGGCAGCTATGAGTTATCTATCCCGTATTGACCATGCCTTTTCCGATGCCCCTGTTCTCCCACTTTCGGAGAACGGGCGGTATGTCCTCTTTAGTGACTGCCACCGTGGCATCGGTACTTCTAATGACAATTTTTTAAAAAACCAGCATCTCTATTTTGCTGCTTTAAATTACTATTATCAACATTCTTTTTGCTATATTGAACTGGGGGATGGGGATGAGTTGTGGGAAAACAGAAGTTTTTCCGCTATTCAGAATATCCACAGCAATGTCTTCTGGCTGCTTTCTCTCTTTTATGAAGAACACCGCCTGTTCATGCTGTTTGGAAATCACGATATTGCCAAGAAGGATTTTCATCCGTTTTCGGACTGTTGCTTTCACGAGGGTCTTCGTTTGAAAGACTGTGTCACCGGACAGGAACTGTATCTGACACACGGACACCAGGCGGATTTTTTTAATTCCACGCTCTGGCGGCTCTCCTGTTTTCTGGTGCGTTATCTCTGGAAACCGTTAGAACAATTCGGCGTACTCGACCCGACAAGTGCTGCTAAAAATTATAAGGTGAAAAACAAAACCGAACAAAGACTGCAGGAATGGACCAAACTCCACAAAAAAATCCTGATCACCGGGCATACCCACCGTCCCGTATTAGGTTCTAAAGACAGCCTGTACTTTAATACCGGAAGCTGTGTACATCCCCGCTGCATTACCTGTATCGAATTGGTTCATCGGGAATTGTCTTTAGTGAAATGGACACTCTCCACCAAACCGGACCGTACTCTCTTTGTCGCAAGAGAAGTGCTTGCAGGCCCGGTAGGACTTGATGATTTATTAAAATACTCTTAAGAGCTTACTTCCATTTTATCTCGTAGGTTTCGCCGGTTGCCTCTCCCATCCGGTTGACATAATCCGTGATCAGGTTCTTAGCTCTCTCTTCTGCCTGTGAAAGCAGCTCGTTATCTTCTTTGGCTGCTTTTTTCAGGTTCTCCTGTGCCGTCCTGATCGTCTTGGTCTGTATGTCTGCCGTGATCTTTCCGGCTCCTAACCCATGTTTTTCTACGACATAGGAATCCTCGGTCAGAGAATCTTTATCGACCTTGCAACTTAAGATCTCCGCCTTTGGAAGGGATATGGTAAGTGTATTTCCATCCACTTTCATATCGATTTTATCTATATCAACGCCTGCTTTTACGATTCCTGTATACTCTATCCAGAGTCGCCTGTCCGTATTCCACCACAACACCTTTTTCATAGTATCTGATTTTGCGACATTGTGATAATAACATTCTAATACCGCAAATTCTCCAATGGATTTGATCTGCTGTAATTCGATCTCCGGTTTCTTTTCGCTCTGCTCAGAAGTGCATCCCGCAAAGGAAAATGCCAGCATCATGACACATATGTAAATACTGATCCGCTTCTTCATCCGTCCTTCTCCTTATTTTACTTCTAACGTATATGCTTCTTCCTGCTGTGCTAACAGTGTTCCTAAAACTCCTTTGACAACATTTTTTGCATTCTCTTTTGCCAGATCTTTGATCTCCTCATTGTCCTTACATTCTTTGGTCACATCCGCAATGGCTGCCTGATATGCATCTTTGGACACACTTTCTGTCTGACTTCGTTTGCTCTCAAACATATAATCTAACGTTCCCATGTCCACATCGATGTCCTGGATCTGAACCTCCGGCAGCGTAACGGTTACTTTTTTGGCTTCTTTCTCTATTTTGATCTTGATCTTATCGGTATCAATGCCTGCTTTTACCGTCGCATCATATGCCACATGGTATAGCACGCGCTCATCATTTTTCGGATCATACACATGTGCGATCCCATGATAAACTGCCTTACCTGTCGATAACTCACTGATATCCAATACTTTTTCTAAGGTTGTCTTACTGATGACCGTAGTCGTCTCTTTTCGTCCCTCTTTGATATGAAAAGCCGTCCATACTCCTGCTACGGCTATGACTGCAAGGAGCAGGATCAGAATAATGTATTTCACCGGCTTTTTCTTTTGTTGCTTTTTCACGTTTTTTCCTCCTAAATGAACCTGTCTAATACTTTCCGGATCGGCCGGTATAAGATCAGCATCAGTACAAAATTAGAAATCCCATGCAAGATATCATAGGGGATTCCGGCAATCCACCATGCAAATGCCGTCTTTATTCCACCAAATCCCAAATATACCAGACTGCACAATCCGCCAAACATCAGACCATAGATGCCGGAAAAAACTGCCCAGAACCATGCAGATTTCTGTTTTTTAAAAAATAGTGTCAATACGCAAAGCAAGGGCCAGATGTATAAATACATGATGACCCATATTCCCATTCCCCAGATCAGACATTCCACACCGACAAAGGCAAAGGCTGCATAGAGCACTTTTTTGCCAAATGCTAAGGTATAGAGTATCAAAAGGAATGTAACCAGTTCCACATTCGGGATAAATGACAGGGACAGCTTTGCCGCTTCTAAAGTTGCGATCATTATTCCGATATAAGCGACATCGCGTACTGTCAACGACCAGGAAGATTTATTCTGCAGCATTTTTTTTCATAAGACAGTGTGATCTCGTCTTTATTCCGGACTGGCTGTGTATCAATACCGTTCTGTGCATACTCGCCATTCATATACAATGCCCAGTAAGCACCGTCCTTGTTGTAATCTGCTTCTAATCCGTTTACTTTTTCAATATAGAGCCCATAATCGGATTCACTGCCTTCTAAGGTAAAATCTTCCGTCTTTTCTAACTCTTCCAATGCGCCTCTGACATACTCCGCATCGGTATGGCCTTCATAGACTTTTTTATCCCCTTTATCATCCTGTACGGTCAGTGTATAACTCTTTGCACCCTGTGTGGTCTTTGCTCCGAATACTTTCCAGCATCCGAATAAGACTGCTATCACAACTGCAAACAATACGACGCCTAACACTATTTTTTTCGTGTTTTTCGTATTCTTTGTATTCTCTTCCATTGATTAAATCCTATACTCCTGTTTATTTATTTTTACCGCATGATCTTTCACTAGCAGGCAATGATCACACCGCCGTCATTTGCATACAGGGAGCTGACTCCTGCTGTATCCAGTACAAAAATATCTTTGAAATTTGCCGCTTTTTCTAACTTTTCTTTTACCAGTGCGGCTCTCTGCGGGCAGTTGCAGTGGGCGATCGCAAGGATTTTTTCTTCACAGTTCTTAGTCTTTGCCACAACCTCCTGCACCATTTTTTCTAATGCCTTATTCATTCCACGAGCCTGGGAAAGCTGACAGATCGCCCCCTCCGGTGTCGAACCCATGACCGGCTTGATGTTCAATGCTCCTGCCACAAGTGCTTTCAGATTGCTCAAACGTCCGTTTTTACGAAGTGTATCTAAAGTCTCTAACACAAAAAACGTATGCTGTGTCTCGATATACTGATCCACCTCTTTAACTACTTCCTGAAACTCCATGCCTGCTTCCTCACATTCCTGGATCTTCATAGCGATCAGTGTCTCTCCGATCGAGGCCGATTTTGAATCAAACACATGAATATTCTTATTCTCATTTTCTTCTAAATAGAGCTTCTTACCAAGCTCGGCACTGTTATAAGAACCGCTCAACTGTGAAGAAAGTGTCACTGCATAGACATTCTGTGCCTCTCCCTCGAATGCTGTCATATAACGCTCCGGGGAAGGACAGGTAGATTTCGGGCAGTTCGGACTCTCCTTCACTCTTCTTAAAAATTCCTTCTGGTCAAAACTCTCATCATCCACAACATGATAATCGTCCACATCCAGCTCTAAGGACGCTGACGCAAAATGAATGTCACTCTTCTGCTCCGGCTTTAATTCTCCACAACTGTCTACTACAATTTTATAGCTCATAAAAACATCCTCATTTCTCTTTTTCTATTGCTCTCATTTGTTATTAAAAAATATATTATCTTTTTTCTTTTTCTATAACATGTAGTTTTTAATACTACATTATATTAGCACAAACCTATACGTTTGAAAAGAGTTATTTCTATATTTTAAAAATTTTTAAAAAGATATACTTAAAATTTTCTGTTCCTTATTCTCGATATAGTACATTGTAGTGATTCCGTCGCAGTAATTTGAAATTTTTTCATCATGGATAAAAAACTGTACTGCCTGCTCATAAAGCTCCGGTGTCGCAAACTTCACTGACACCTTCTTTTGTCCGTTCTCCCATGCTTTGGCATATTTTTCTCCAATCGCATCCGGGTCCCATTGGTCAAAGTAAAGCCCCTCATGTACATAATAATTGTCCGCTGTTGCCGTACATTCCGGCAACGTATAGATGGTATCTGCCTGATGGGAAGTGCTGATCTCCTCACTGGTAATTCCCAAATAATTGTAATTTACATACTTTTCTGCGGAACGGTCTTTTCCATAATAACGGGAATTGCCCCAGGTGGTATCTAAATAATAATAATCTCCGTCCATCCGTACCAGATTCCACGCATGCGCATCTCCGTCAGCTTTTCCTGTTACAATCGTACATTGGATATTCAACAGACGTAACAGATACTGCGTTGCACAGGCATATCCCTGACAGACCGTTTCCCCATTTAAAAATACGCTGATGATATTCTGATTATTCTCTGCTTCAGGATTGTAATCCACCTGTTCGATCAGCGTTTCAAACACATACTTTACTTTTTCATAATCGGAAGCCTCCGTTGGAATGCCGGTAAGCAGTTCCTCCACGCAGCTGTCGATCTGCGCCTGGATTTCTTCCCGATCACTCTGCTCCATCGTGTAGCTTGGTGAAAAATCCATGCCTATGATATTATCCCCTCTGCTATGCTGGGTATACATATATCCAGACACCCAGAACAGTCCGCCGTAGTCTGCATTTACCGCATTATAGGCGTTGTCTAGCACTTCCCGCTCGGTTGTCGATACTGCCACACTTTCTTTATTTTTTAAGATTGCATCCAGTACCTCATCATAGACTTTTTTCGTCTGTTCATCCAGTGTCTGATATGCATAGGCTTCCGTCGAAATACTCTCTACTTCTTCCGGCTTTTTGATCTCTTTGGATGCCTGCTCTGTGATGGTATCCGCTGCTGTTTTCCAGTCAACCGGACTGCATCCCGTTATCAGACAGAGCATTGCTAAAAACAGAATACCTATCCTGCACTTTTTCCACAGCTCCACGCTTTACCTCCTGTATTCTCAGATTGAAAAATAACTACCTACAAAACGGCTCAAAGCTGCCATATCATCTGCTCCCATCAACTCCCTTGCAGAATGCATTGCAAGGATTGGAACTCCGATATCTACGGTCTGTACCGGCATCAGGCTTCCTGCAATGGCTCCAAGCGTACTTCCTCCTGCAATATCGGAACGGTTTACATATTTCTGATAAGCAATCATTTCCTTTTTACAGATCTGTTCCACAATCGCAACCACTTCACAATCTGTCGCATAGGACTGGTTGCCGGATTCTTTGATACAAAATCCCCGGTTCAATACCGGCTGATTCGTCACATCCGCTTTCTGGTTCTGATTTGGATGCATGGCATGTGCCACATCCACGGACAACAGCATACTCTGGTAAAGTGCCTCTTTTACCTGACATGCATCTCTGCCAAGTGAAATCTGTATTTTTTCCACGACATCACGAAGCAGCATAGAGCCTGCCCCCTGTTTCGTTCTGCTTCCGATCTCTTCATGGTCAAATAATGCGATCAGATTGATGCCGTCCTCACGCTCACCTGTTATGATCCCGTCTAACAATGCCTGTACGGAAGTCAGATTATCCAGTCTTGGGGCTGAGATCAGTTCTTTTCCCATGCCAATGATTTCCGGCATTTCCGTATTATACAGATACAGGTCAAAATCCAAGATCTCCTCTTTTGATACCTGTAATTCTTTTGCTAAATATTCATAGAAGAAATCTTTTTGCTGCATTTCTTCTCCGGCGACACCGACGATCGGTATCATATCCTTTTGTTTATTCAGCTCTACTCCTTTATTTAATGCCGGATTCATATGGATCGCGATATTCGGTATGACTGCAACCGGGCATTCCGAGGAAAAATGCACAATCCGCGGTGCAAATACCTCGTCACTTGCAAGTGCCACTTTTCCTGCAATTCCAAGCGGACGGTCTAACCAGGTATTTAAGATCGCTCCACCGTATACCTCGACATTCAACTGCTGATAGCCGGACATCTCCATTTCCGGATTTGGCTTGATTCGCAGACACGGAAAATCCGTATGTGCCGCTGCCATACGAAAACTTTCTCTGTAATACAGCGTTTTTGGAATCGTAAATGCGATCAGCGTTGTGCCATGGTGGATCATATAATAACTTTTTCCACCGGTTAATCCCCATGCCGTGTGAAACTCTAATTTTTCAAATCCTGCTTCTTTCAGTCTTTTTTCTGCCTCTTCCACAACCTGATATGGTGAGACTCCTTTTTCTATTAAATGGAACAGTTGCTCTGCTGTTGTGTTCATTTCTATGACCTCCCATCATTTGCTTCACATTGTACTATATTCTCTTTCTTTTTTCTACCGATCTATCCGGTATTTTATCTTTATTTTATATTTTGATCAGGGTGTCAAAAGGCGGCTCACAACTTAGTGGCTGGCAAGTTGCCCAAAACCGGGACTGCTTTTGTGACTTTGAGAGAAAATTAGTAAATCTTAGTCTGACTGTTCATATATAGTGTTTTGCTGCCATGGACGGCAGCAAAAGTCTTAATGCCCCATGGACGAGGCGTTTAAGACGTACACGTCACTCCATCACAACCTGACTCAGGCAGACTTAGATTTTCTTATTTTCGTACAACGGAACAAAATAGACCCGGTTTTTGGCAAGTTTCCAATCAAAAAAATGGAAACCGCCTTTTGACACCCTGATCATATTTATGAAAAAAGTTCTTTTTTTCGTCATATCGTTGCGTTATAATAATATGCATAATGCGTTTTAGCGTACATAACACAGGAGGATTTTTACATGATTGCAGTGCAGATTGCAGATATCGGCAGTTTTATGACTAAATTTTTGCGTTCGGAAATATTTGATCCCTTTGAATTTATGGAGGGAACTTTGCAGACACGCATCACCTATGACTTCGATGGACACATTCTGAGTGACTCTTATTCCGAAGATGAACTGAGGGAGGAAGGACTGTTCGGACATACTTATCTGCCTTTTTCGATACAGCGTCCGGTACTGTTTGATCTGATCAAAGGGAAAAAAACTCCTGTCTTTTTTAAATTTACTCTGTTTTTATCCCCTTCGGATTTTTATGAAAGGACACAGCTTCCACCGGACCCTTCGGATGCAATCAGTGGCTTTTTATTAAATCTGAGATTTATGCATGGGGAGCTGACTGCCTCGACCGGTGTCTCCTATCGTACTTTTTCCACCGATAAATCCTTAGAATTCGAGTGGGATTCCTATATCCGGCAGTTTTTTAAGGAACATTCCCTTTACTTTTCGGAGGACCTATGATATGGTTAGTTTAGTGTTGCAGAGTGCACACTGATATTATTTATTTGGAGGTACTTTCAATGAACAAAGGTACAGTAAAATGGTTTAACAACCAAAAAGGTTACGGATTCATCTCCGATGAGCAGGGAAATGATGTATTCGTACATTTCTCCGGTCTGAACATGGAGGGATTCAAATCCTTAGAGGAAGGCGCATCTGTAGAGTTTGATATTACAGAAGGTGCTAAAGGTCCTCAGGCAGTCAACGTAACCGTTTTAAATTAGTCTTTTCAACGTACCTTTTTCTATTTTCGATAATAAACAGATAGAATCAGATTTTTTATTTTTTATTATGATAAAAGTTAGGTATTGGGTAATGGCTATGAAGCAAAAAGAAGCTGAACACCGGGTAATCTGAGATCAGATCATCCGGGTGACAGCTTCTTTTTGTTTTATTGTTCTTTATCTTACTACTGTTCATCTTTATGAAGTCTCGATGTAATAAACAGTATGACTGCTCCAATCAAAACATAGATATCCGACAGGTTAAAAACCAGTTTGTTCAGGCGTTTATCAGAGGTTTTCAGACGTATGTAATCGACCACATAACCTCTCCGATAGCGGTCAAGAAGATTATTGAGTCCTCCTGCTAATAACAGTCCCGTGCCTGCTTTCATCCCTGCATGATCGCGATGTTTGTTCAGACAGGTCAGATAGCCTGCTGCGCTAAACCATGCTCCGGCATGCAGCTTTTTCATAAGTTCCGGTCTTTTTTCCAGGGCATTCAGTGCTGCCCCCCGGTTATGATATTTTTCAATCTGTACCTTTCCATGAAAAAGTTCTTTTTGTTTCTTTTCATCATAGGTTTTTTCTACTTTTTCCTTTGCAGCATAATCACATAAAAATGCCGCCGTACTTCCCAATAAATATCTCATGTTGTTCTCCTCATATTTGTAAATGCTTTGTATACATTCAGCCGTCCGTAACCTTCTTCGGGATTCGGATAGACCCTTCCCGGTGTCTTATCCGTTCCGACCAAAAGATAATTTTTGATCAATGCATTATTCATGCTACTGGAATTCCCACGCACGACTCCCCATTCTAACAACTGTGCCGCTGCCCCTGCCGTAACGGCGGCTGCCGCACTCGTACCGGTACGTCTTGTAAAATTTCCGGTAAGGTCGGGACCAAAGACTTCTACCGCCGGTGCTAAGAAATCCGGTTTGACCTGATTATCAATATTATATCCTCTGCCGGAGTCTAAGTAAAGACTATTGTCTGCCGCATTAAACCCACCTACACTAATCGGGGCATAAGCACTTGCCGGTCCGGTAATGGTTGTTTCAGGATTAGACCTTAGAAAAAAGAGGTCGCCCTGCACAAATTCCGTAACCGGAAGCCAGATATGGTATCTTCCACTCACATAGTTTTCCGGATATACCCGCAGTCTCCAGATTCCCTTGCTCGGATTCGTAAACCGCAAAAAAATCAGTTCCCTTTCTCTGGTAAACTCTCCCAGACTATAGCTGATACTGACTGTTGTTCCCTCTAACAAAAAACGGTATTCCTCACTACTTCCCTGCCTTGCCGGGATCAATGGCTGACGTTCTCCGGTCGGGGACTGCACTGCTACCGATACAACTTCCGGTGAATTGGTTAAAAGTTCTGCCGTAAATCCTCTGATATTATCTCCTACACTGATTTCCACTTCTTCATATTCCTGCATAGGTGCTAAGTTTCCTAAGTAATGCCGCCTTGCATTTGCCTCATTTCCTGCTGCAACGACAACAGCCCGCATCCGTTTTGCTGCCACATAGGCAAGTAACATGGACAGTGCCGAGGTTCCTCCATGCCCGCCACTGTTTGTTCCCAGTCCCAGACAAATTACCAGCGGTTTACTGAGTGTATATGCCAGATTGTGCAGATAAGAGATTCCTGCCATAATATCATTTTCCTGATATGCCACAGCCCCTTCCCTGATATGGTAAAAATTTCTCAGATGCTGCTTTGCTTCTTTTAATTTGACTACCGCAATATCAGCAAGGGGTGCCGCTCCGATAAAATCCCGCCGTTGGATTTCCGAACCCGCCGCAACACCTGCTAAAAAAGTGCCATGTCCGTTTGTGTCACGGCTTGGCACGATCGAATAGGAATCTTCTGAACGAATTGCATAATTGATATCCTCTGCCGTATACTCACTTCCATATAGAAATCCTTCCGGCTGTGTCCCGGTCCGCACAGTCTGATCCCAGATCCTTAATATCCTGGTAGTTCCGTTTTCCGATTGAAATACCGGATTTTGATAGTCAATCCCGGTATCGATAAATCCCATCAGCACTCCGTTCCCTTTTAATGGAAGGGTCGGAAAATTCTGCATGGTAAGTATTCCGGTTCCTTCAAGCGCAGAGGTATCCATCAGTGCATAGCATTTTGGCACTCCGATATAAGTCAGTCTTGCAATATTAAAATCCCCATTCTCTACAACTTCCCTGGGATAAAAAAGGACTTCAAAACCATTGTCAAGTGGCTGGGAACACAAGATTTCATCTCCGTTTCGCATGTTCACTTCCCTTGACAATGTATTTATGAAGTCAAAATAATCTTCCGAGTAAACGGCCTCTGTACAATCCATTTTTCACCTGATGCTTCTATTTATTGCATTTTATGCCGAAAATAGAAAGTTATGCCACTAGATCACACTCTTTTCTTCCAGTTCCGGGCATCCACGCATCATAATAACAGGTCCCCCTGTTTTCTCGATATATTCTTTTGTGATAATTACTTTTCCAATGTTGTCATCCTTTGGAATCTCATACATGATGTCTAGCATGAATTCTTCAATGATGGCACGAAGTGCTCTCGCTCCGACTTTCTTCTCCTTTGCTTTTTTTGCAATCGCATGGAGTGCCTCATCTTCAAATTCTAACTTGACCTCATCCATCTCTAACAGCTTCTGATACTGTTTTAAAATGGCATTGCGCGGCTCTTTTAAAATCCGCACTAACATATCTTCTGTCAATGCCTCTAAAGAAAAAAGGATTGGCAGACGACCGATGAATTCCGGTATCATTCCAAAAGTACGGATATCCTCTACCGTTACCTTCTGTAAAATGTTCTCATCTTCATCGTACTGGTCTTTTAATGTCGCTTTAAATCCCATGGAGGATTCCTGGTTCAGACGTTCTTTGATGATGCTGTCTAAATCCGGAAATGCTCCACCACAGATAAACAGGATATTTCTGGTGTTGACAGTTACCATCGGCACCATGGCATTTTTACTGCTGGCTCCCACCGGAACCTCTACATCAGCACCCTCTAACAGCTTTAACATTCCCTGCTGGACGCTCTCGCCGCTGACATCTCTCTGATTGGTGTTCCGCTTTTTGGCAATCTTATCGATCTCATCGATAAAGATGATCCCACGCTCTGCCTTTTCAATGTCATTATCGGCTGCCGCTAAAAGTTTGGAAACTACACTTTCAATATCATCACCGATATAACCGGCTTCTGTCAGGGAAGTTGCATCCGTAATTGCCAACGGCACATCTAACAGCTTTGCTAACGTTCTGACCATATAGGTCTTACCGGAACCGGTCGGACCTACCATCAGCATATTGGATTTTTCAATTTCAATATCATCATTTGCATCGGATGCCACTCTCTTGTAGTGATTGTATACGGCAACGGACATGACTTTTTTTGCATAGTCCTGTCCTACAATGTATTCATCCAGACTTGCCTTGATCTTATGAGGTGCCGGGATCGCATGGATATCAAGTGCCGGCTTTTCTTTCTTTTCTTTTGGTTTTTTTTTCTTAATCTGCTGGCTTTTTGGAAGCATCCCCTGTAAATCAGAAAGATTGATCATGCTGATATTTGGCATATTCCCAAATCCCATGTTTGCCGGATTGAAATCTCCAAGATTAAACCCGGAACCGCTCATGCTGTCAAAGGTCTTTTGCATACAATCCCGACAAATACAGATATTATTTGGGATTTTGATCATTTTGCCCGCTTTGCTCTCCGGCCGGCGGCAGATATAGCAGATATCTTCGTAGCCATCCTTCTCGTCTTTGTTCGTATCCGGGGCATCGTCTGTCTGTTCTTTTTCTATGATTTCCTGTTCTAAATCTTTATCCTGATCTGACATGTTATTCTCCTATCATCTATCTTATCTATAACTGCCCCCATTATAAGACATTCCATTTGCAATCTCAATTGATAATTTGGAGAAAATGCCGAATTTATAAAATTTCTTTCAATATCTTATTGACCATTCCAGGATCTGCTTTGCCCTTCATGGCTTTCATCGTCTGACCGACTAAGAATCCGATGGCTTTTTCCTTTCCGTTATGGTAATCTTCTACGGATTTCGGATTGTCTGCAACGATCTGCTCGATTGTCTCTCGCAATGCACCTTCGTCGTTTACGGTCTTTAAGCCTTTTTCTTCCACATATTTTTCCGGGTCAATATTACGATCGAAAATCTGCTCAAATACTTCTTTTGCCACATTGCCGTTGATGACTCCGCCATCGACAAGCTCGATTAATTTTGCTAAGTTTTCAGCAGAAAAAGCGATGTCCTCCGGCTCTTTTTCATGTTCTTTTAACAGACGAAGTGTTTCGCCCATTAGCCAGTTTGAGACTTTTTTCGGCTTCTTACAAATGGCTGTGGTCTCTTCAAAAATATCTGCCATATGTTTTGAACTGGTTATGATCTGTGCATCATAATCCGGCAACTCATATTCTTTTTTGTAACGTTCTAATTTTGCGGTACGAAGTTCCGGCTCTTTTGCCTTGATCTCTGCTAACCATTCGTCACTGATGACGATCGGTACTAAATCCGGTTCCGGGAAATAACGGTAATCCTGTGCATCCTCTTTGCTTCTCATCGCATAGGAGTATTCTTTGTTGTCATCCCAGCGTCTGGTCTCCTGAATGACCTGTTTGCCCTCTTCTAACAGCTCGATCTGTCTCGCACGCTCGCCCTCGATGGCACGGGCAATTGCTTTGAATGAGTTCAGGTTTTTCATCTCGGTACGCGTTCCAAATTCTGTTGCTCCCACCTCTCGAACTGACAGGTTGACATCGGCACGCATCGAACCTTCATTTAATTTGCAGTCTGAAGCACCCAGATACTGAATGATCAGTCTTAACTTCTCTAAGTATGCAATGACTTCTTCTGCAGAACGCATATCCGGTTCTGATACGATCTCGATCAGTGGTACACCGGAACGGTTATAATCTACGATCGAGCAGTCCTCCCACTCGTCATGTACCAGTTTTCCGGCATCTTCTTCCATGTGGATTTCATGGATACCGATACTTTTCTTTCCGCCTGCGGTCTCGATCTCTACGCTTCCATTCCTGCAGATTGGCAGATAGAGCTGGGAAATCTGGTAGTTCTGTGGATTGTCCGGATAAAAATAATTTTTTCTGTCAAATTTGCAATACTGGGTAATCGTACAATTGGTTGCAAGTCCGACTGCCACGGCATACTCTACGACCTGTTTGTTTAAAACCGGTAAAGATCCCGGCATTCCGGTGCAGACCGGGCAGGTATGTGTATTCGGTGCTCCTCCAAACGCTGTGGAGCAGGAGCAGAAAATTTTTGTCTTGGTCGCAAGTTCCACATGAACTTCCAATCCGATCACGGTTTCATATTGTTTGCTCATTTTCTCCTCCTCCTATTCTGCTAACGGGCTTTTGTGATATGCTCTGGTCTGTTCAAAACTATATGCTGCACGAATGATATTTTTTTCTTTAAAACAATCTCCGATCAACTGCAATCCGATCGGCAGTCCCTTCGAATCGATCCCGCATGGAAGTGTCATTCCCGGAAGTCCTGCTAAGTTGACGGATATCGTATAAATATCTCCTAAATACATTTTGATCGGGTCTTCTAAGGAAGAACCTAACTTCGGTGCTGTTGTCGGTGCTGCCGGTCCTAAGATCACGTCGTATTTTTCAAAGGCTTTATCAAATGCCTGCTTGATCAGTGCTTTTGTCCGGAGTGCCTTTAAATAATATGCATCATAATAGCCGGAACTTAATACGAAAGAGCCTAACATGATACGGCGTTTTGCTTCTGCTCCAAATCCTTCGGAACGTGTCTTTTTGTACATGTTATGAAGTCCTTCATATTCTTTTGTACGGTAGCCGTATTTTACACCGTCAAAACGGGCTAAGTTCGAACTTGCCTCGGCACTGGCTATGACATAATAAGCAGGGATCGCATACTCTACAAGGCTTAGATCAAATTCCTCGACAATGGCTCCTTTTTCCTCTAATGTCTTTGCTGCTGCTAAAACTGCTGCTTTCACTTCTTCGTTCAAGCCCTCGCCGAAATAATCTTTGGGGATTCCGATCTTCATTCCTTTTACATCATCCACTAATGCAGATGTAAAATCTGTATCTTTTCGCTCTATCGATGTGGAATCCTTCTTATCATAGGAAGTAATTGCTTCTAAAATGGTAGCACAGTCGGTCACGTCTTTTGCCACCGGTCCGATCTGATCTAAGGAAGAACCATAGGCGATCAGTCCGTAACGGGATACCGTTCCATAGGTCGGTTTTAAGCCGGTCACTCCGCAAAATGAACTTGGCTGGCGGATGGAACCACCGGTATCGGAACCTAACGCATAACTGCACTCTTCTGCTGCCACGGCTGCACAGGAACCGCCGGAAGAACCGCCCGGCACATGTTCTAAATTCCATGGGTTTTTCGTAACTCCATAGGCAGATGTCTCTGTCGTGCTTCCCATTGCAAACTCATCCATATTGGTCTTGCCTATGATGACCGCGCCTGCTTTTTGCAGATTTTCTACTGCCTGTGCGGTATAGGTCGGCACAAAGTTATATAATATCTTGGAACTGCAGGTTGTCAGAACTCCTTTGGTACAAAGGTTGTCTTTCAATGCCACCGGTACGCCCGCAAGCGGTCCGGTCAACTCTCCTGCATCTATTTTTTTCTGAATCTCCCCGGCATCTTTCAATGCCTGCTCTTTGGTCAGGGTGACAAAGCTATGCACATCGCCCTCTACTTTTTCTATCTGTGCAAAGGCTGCTTCTACGGCTTCTTTTACCGTTACTTCCCCTGCTTTTATCTTTTTTCCCAGCTCTACGGCTGTCAGACTCATCAGACTCATTGTATTCCTCCTTTAACCGATCGTCTTTGGCACCTTAAATCCATCATCTTTAGCACAAGGTGCATTTGCAAGTGTATCATCATGTCCGTCTCCATTGGTTACAACATCCTCGCGGAATACGTTATTGACCGGGAATACATGGGACATCGGCTCTACGCCGGAGGTGTCTAATTCATTTAATTTATCAATATAATCGAGCATTTTTCCCATATCGGCTTTTGCCTGCTCTTTTTCTTCTTCGGAAAGCTCTAATTTTGCAAGAATACCAACGTATTCAATGGTTTCATCTGAAATTATATTTGCCATTTTTCTTCTCCTTGTTTTCCTAAGGTTCTAATCTGCTTAAATCTCTTGGGAACAGTGTGGTCTCTCTGACATTGTCCTCACCGATCAACTGCATTGTCAGTCTCTCTAATCCGATTCCAAGACCTCCATGCGGCGGCATTCCGTATTTGAATGCACTCAGGTAGTCCTCCATTCCTTCCTCTGTCATTCCTCTTGCTGCAATTTTTTCTGTCAACATCCGGTAATCATGGATTCTCTGACCGCCGGTTGTAATTTCAAGGCCACGGAACAATAAGTCAAAGCTCAGTGTAAATGTGGTATCCTGTGGATCATCCATTGCATAAAATGGACGTTTTTTGCTTGGATAATGTGTAACAAACACAAAATCCGCATCATATTCTTCTTTAAACAGAGTTCCAATCAGATGCTCTTCTTCCGGCTCTAAATCATATGGGTTTTTGATCCTGCGGTCATATTTTTCTGACACCATTTTCTTTGCCTCGTCAAAACGGACCACCGGTATCTTTTCCACGTTCGGAAGCGTTACACCTAACATTTTCAACTCTTTTGCATAATCTTTTTCTAACAGTTTCATTGCATACTGCAAAAATCCTGTTTCCATTGCCATGATGTCTTCAAATCCGTCGATATATCCCATCTCAAAATCTAAGGAGGTATATTCGTTCAAATGTCTTTTAGTGTTGTGCTTTTCTGCTCTGAATACCGGAGCCGTCTCGAATACACGGTCAAATACACCAACCATCATCTGTTTGTAGAACTGTGGACTCTGCTCTAATACGGCAGGTCTGTGGAAATATTCAAAACGGAACAGGTTTGCTCCACCCTCTGCTCCTTTTGCACCAATCTTTGGTGTATGGATCTCGGTAAAGCCCTCTTCGTATAAAAATTCCCGAAAACCTCTGACTAAGCCCTCCTGGATCTTGAACTTTGCCCGCTCCCTGACATTTCTAAGAGATACGGCACGGTTGTTTAGCTTTGCCTCTAAGGATGTATTCAGTTTCCATTTTGAGATCGCAAGCGGCATTGGAGCACTCGGCTCTGACAAGATACGGATCTCTCTTAAACGGATCTCGATGCCGTTTGGAGCACGATCTTCTTTTGCTACCACTCCCTCTACTTCTACGGTTGCCGCCTCTTTTAAATCTTTCAGCTCAAACTTGGTTACGCCTTCCTCAAATACACACTGGATCAGTCCTTCTCTTTTTCGCAGGATCACAAATGCGACCTCACCCATATCACGAATGGTATGAACGGCACCGTTGAGCTTTACACTCTGTCCTTCGTAATCTCCTGCTAAGAGGGTTGTCAGTTCTAAAGTTTCCTGTTCTTTTACTCCTGTTAAAAATTCCATCATGTTTGTACTCTCCTTTTCTTCATGTTTCAGTCGGAAATATTTTCCTCTGAAGGATAGGTGCGGGACGGAAATACATTCTTGCGAAAAAAATATCATTTTCTATCCATTTATTTTTATGAATTTAGAAATAATAAAAATTAGAAATAAAAAAACGCCCCGGAACATTTCACTGTTCCGGGGCGGGATCTCATTCTTCTATATTCCCGCGGTACCACCCGCATTGAAAAATCATGGCAATCACAACTTTTCCACTCTTGATATTTAACGCATATCAGACGTACTGACCTACTCTGTGTTTTGCAAGTTCTCATTCCTTATCCTGCAAAATTCTGTTCAACCAGTCTGCTCCGGAGTGTTCCCTTTGTCTCCTCTTTCAAACAGCGCTCTCAGTCGGTGACGCTGTATTCCTGTCGACGTCTGAAGATAAGAGTCTCTTTCATCGCTTTTTTTGTTGCCTGTATGTTAGCATAGTCTTGGTTGTTTTGCAAGTATTTTTTTGAAAACTTTCAAAAACCGGAGTCTTCATTCGTCATTCCTTTTTCTTTTTTTCACAATAAACAGGTCTCTGACGTTCAGACTCTGCATGATGTTTCCTGCATTCGTCACATTTCCCATGACGTTCACACTTTTTTCTTTTGCATGGGCAATTCTCATTTATTATCATTTTAGCTCCATAAATCTACAATTTTAAAAACCTATATTTTCCGGCACCTAAGCCGGTAACCTTTTCTATGACTTTTGCTTCCTTTAAAACATTCATTACATTTGTAGCCTTAGACTTTGAACAGCCCAGCCATTCCATTACATTAGCCTGCCCAAATATCGTATCTGTTCCACAATGCTTAAATACCTTCTCAATATTGTACACAAAAACATCTGTCGCATTTGCTTCTTTTAACAATGGCTGATATTTTTCAAAAGCATTGCTTACTTTTCTAAAGATTGTGACCTTAAATCCATCTCCAAATTCTTCAAATAATGGATCAGGTAAGCCATATTCCTAACATCACTTGTCCCCCTGTACTGTTAGAAAAAGCAATAATGTCCTTTAAAAATTTCTCATGATTACTTGGAAGCTTCCGTTGAAATTCTATATTTTTACCTTTTCTAAAATATTCTTTCCTATTAAGTTTAATTATATCATTCGCTTTTTATACTTACAATTGGAACTTTTGATAGAATAAAATCTATTCCCCAACCTTTTATTGAAAAACGAAGTCTATATGGTATAATAATGGCAAACGGATCAACATGCCCGCAGGATCGACATGATCGATCCGTAACAAAATCAAAATGACAGAATCGAGGATACATATGGATCACTTAATTATTCCAAAAGATTACAAACCCGACCTGAATCTCCATGATACACAGGTTGCCATTAAAACGGTTAAGGACTGCTTTCAGGAACTGTTAGCAGAACGTCTGAATTTAACAAGAGTTTCTGCTCCACTGTTTGTTGACCCGGATTCGGGATTAAATGACAACTTAAACGGTGTGGAACGCCCGGTGGCTTTTGACATCAAAGAACAGGATGGAAAAATTGCTGAGATCGTCCACTCCCTTGCAAAATGGAAACGTTATGCGTTAGATAAATACGGTTTTTCCGTTGGTGAAGGACTCTATACGGACATGAACGCCATCCGTCGTGATGAAGAGACCGACAATATCCACTCTATTTTTGTGGACCAGTGGGATTGGGAAAAGATCATCACTAAGGAAGACCGTAATATCGAGACATTGAAAGAAACCGTCCGCACCGTATATAAGGTTTTGCGTAAGACGGAAAAATATATGTCCATCAAGTATGATTACATTCAGGAAATCCTTCCAAAGGACATCTTTTTTATCACCACGCAGGAATTAGAAGATGTATTCCCGGATGTATCTTCTCCAAAGGAACGTGAATATTATATTGCAAAGGCCAAGGGTGCTGTCTGCATCATGCAGATCGGAGATGTTTTAGAAAATGGCGAGCGCCATGACGGACGTGCTCCGGACTATGATGACTGGAGTCTGAATGCAGATATCGTTGTTTACTATCCGGTTCTTGATATTGCACTGGAACTTTCTTCCATGGGAATCCGTGTAGATAAGGATGCACTGCTCTCACAGTTAGAAAAAGCCGGCTGCCCGGAACGTGCAGAACTGCCTTTCCAGAAAGCCATTATTGAAGAAAAACTTCCATATACCATCGGTGGAGGTATCGGTCAGTCCCGTATCTGTATGTTCTTTTTAAGAAAAGCCCATATTGGCGAAGTACAGAGTTCAATGTGGCCGGAAGAAGTTGTACAGGAAGCCACTGCACACGAAATTTCTTTATTATAGGCAACGAAAGAGAGATATTTTATGAAAAAATGGATGACTTTTTTATGTATATTGTTGTTATGTAGCAGCCAGACACTGTTATCTGTGTCTGCTGCACCTGCAAAATCTGTATCTTCCACTCCTAGCCAAACACAGATTACTGTTCGGACAGCCACAAATTTCAAGACTGAATCAGATGTTAAAAAATTCGTTCAGCTGGCTTCTAAATATAAAATATCTGTCATCTACTTAAATGTAAAGCAGGATGAGGATGATGAAGTACCGTCCGGTTATGTTTATTATAAGAGTAAGGTTGCACCCATCGCCAAAGGCTACAGGAATTTCGATGTTTTAAAATCTATGATTAAAGAAGCTCATAAAAAATCTATCAAAGTCTATGCGTGGGTTCCCCAGTTTCATGACCGTGCAGCATTAAAAAAGTATCCCAATGCACAGATGAAAACTCTGGTTGGAAAAAAAACTGTGGCTTACAACCAAAATGGTGAATATTTTGTAAATCCTTTAAATAAGAAAATCCAAAAATATGAGATTTCCATCTTAAAGGAAATCGCTAAAAAATATGATGTTGACGGTATTATTTTAGACTGGCTTCGCTTTGATGATTACAAAATGGATTTGAGCAAGTCTACCAGAAATGCTTTTAAAAAGAAATATGGCTATGATCCGATAACCATTTCGTTTTCAACCAATAATGCCAAACGCAGACAGTGGAATAGCTGGAGAACTTCACAGCTTGCATCTTATGTCAAACAGGCTTCTCGTAGTGTCCGGCAAACTAAAAAAGACATTTTACTGGGTGTATTTATTCTCCCTCCAGAGTTCACAGAATGTGGGCAGGATGTTGGAAAATTTAAGTCGTATATTGATGTTGTTCTGCCAATGTCCTATTACAAGGACTGGGATTTTACTCCTTCCTGGGTTTATGGGAAAAATTCGGGTATTCTTTACGATACACAAAAAAAAGCAAAAAACACCTCCATTATTCCAACATTTGATTTGCCTTCATCCACACAAAAGGATAGTTATAAGACAATTTTCAAAAAGACGCAAAAAAATTATCCTAAGATTAAATGCATAAATTACTTTATTTACGGAAAATGGAAGGAATCCCATTTTAAAAAAATTGTATATTATTGAAAATTGCAATGTAATTTCTCTTACACAATAAAAAATGAAACCGAAGACTTCATGATTAGTCAACGGTTTCATTTTTTGTGCTATACCCTATCGTATTACTGCATGATATTAAATGTCAGCATCATCATAAAGGAATCTCCAATGCATTTGCAGCGGTGCGTGCAGCATAATGGAAATCATAAGAAAAGCACGATGAAAATATGATTATTTTTTCATTGTTATGCAATCTTCCAGAATTCTTTTTGCATTGGCTACTCTTTCCGCACTCGGCGGACAGACACCTTCTAACGGATAATCAAGTCCAAGATTTTCCCATTTAAAAATTCCCATGGTATGATACGGCAGAACTTCTACCCGTTCCACACTCTGCAATTCCCTGATAAATTCCGCTAAACGAAACAGATATTCATCTTTATCGTTTCGTTCCGGCACAAGGACATGACGGATCCACATTGGTTTTTTCATATCGGATAAGAGCTTCGCCATGCGTAAAATATTCCGGTTACTCTGTCCGGTCAGTATACGATGCTGCTCTTCATCAATATGTTTGATATCCAATAATACCAGATCCGTATTCTGCATCAGTTCCTTCCATTTAGAAAAATAAGGCTCTTGTTCCGTGAACGGATTGCCACTGGTATCTAATGCGGTATGAATTCCCCGCTCTTTTGCTTTTTGGAACAGCTCATTTAAGAAATCAATCTGTAACAGCGGTTCTCCGCCACTGACGGTAATTCCGCCTTTTTCTCCCCAGTAGCTGCGGTATCTCCATGCTTTGTCCAATAACTCTTCGGCAGTGGTCGGAGTTCCTGCATTTTTCTCCCAGGTATCGGGATTGTGGCAGAACTGACACCGCATGGCACAACCGCTTAGAAAAATAATGTAACGGACACCCGGTCCATCCACAGAGCCGAAGCTCTCAAGTGAATGGACGTATCCGATATTCTGTTCTTGACTCATAGATTATAAACTTTCGTGGCAGGTTCTTGAAATAACATCCATCTGCTGCTCTTTTGTCAGGTCGATGAATTTTACTGCATAGCCGGATACACGGATCGTAAAGTTTGCATACTCCTCTTTTTCCGGATGCTCCATTGCATCGATCAGTTTTTCTTTTCCAAATACATTGACATTTAAGTGATGTGCTCCCTGGTCAAAGTATCCGTCTAACACATGGGTCAGATTTTCCACACGCTCTTCCGGGCTGTGTCCTAACGCATCCGGATTCATGGTCTGTGTATTGGAAATACCGTCTAACGCATCCTCGTATGGCAGTTTTGCTACGGAGTTTAAGGATGCTAACAATCCGTTTGTCTCTGCGCCATAAGATGGGTTTGCTCCCGGTGATAACGGTGTCCATGCTTTTCTTCCGTCCGGCATTGCTCCGGTTGCTTTTCCATATACAACGTTTGAAGTAATGGTCAGAATGGATGTGGTAGCCTCTGAATCGCGGTAGGTATGAACTTTCTCTAATTTTCTCATGAAAGTCTCTAAGAGCCATACGGCAATCTCATCGGCACGTTCATCATCGTTTCCATATTTCGGGAAATCTCCGGTTGTCTCAAAGTCTACTACCAGTCCGTCCTCATCGCGGATAGTTTTTACTTTTGCATATTTGATCGCACTTAAGGAGTCTACAACATGGGAGAATCCTGCAATACCGGTTGCAAAGGTACGGCGTACTTCGGTATCGATCAATGCTAACTCTGCTGCTTCATAGTAATATTTATCATGCATATAGTGGATCATGTTTAAGGTCTCTACATAGAGTTTTGCTAACCAGTCCATCATTGCATCGTATTTTTCCATTACTTCTTCATAGTCTAAATATTCAGAAGTGATCGGACGGTACTTCGGTCCTACCTGATCTTTGTTCTTCTCATCTACTCCGCCATTGATCGCATAAAGTAAGCATTTTGCAAGGTTTGCTCTTGCTCCGAAGAACTGGATCTCTTTTCCTGTCTCTGTTGCAGATACACAGCAGCAGATAGAATAATCATCTCCCCAGATTGGACGCATTACATCGTCATTCTCATACTGGATAGAACTTGTCTCTACGGAAATATGAGCTGCATATTTCTTAAAGTTCTCCGGCAGACGGGAAGAATAAAGTACTGTCAGGTTTGGCTCCGGAGAAGGTCCCATATTCTCTAATGTATGTAAGAAACGGTAATCGGTTTTTGTTACCTGGGAACGTCCGTCGATGCCGATTCCTCCAACCTCTAAGGTTGCCCATACCGGGTCACCGGAGAATAACTGATTATAGGACTCGATTCTTGCGAATTTTACCATACGGAATTTCATAGTCATATGGTCGATCAGTTCCTGTGCTTCGCTCTCTGTTAAAATTCCTGCTTTGATATCTCTTTCGATATAAATATCTAAGAATGTGGAGATACGGCCTACGCTCATTGCTGCACCATTCTGTGTCTTAATGGCTGCAAGATATCCAAAATAGAGCCACTGTACAGCTTCTTTTGCATTTTTTGCCGGTACGGAAATATCAAATCCGTAGATCTGTGCCATTTCTTTCATGCCGTTTAATGCACGGATCTGCTCTGCAATCTCCTCACGGATCTGGAAGTCTTTTCTTCTCATTCCGTGACGCTCTGTTTTTGCAAAGTCTTTTTTCTTAGACTCGATCAAAAAGTCAATACCGTAAAGTGCCACACGGCGGTAATCGCCTACGATCCTTCCACGGCCGTATGTATCAGGAAGTCCTGTTAAAATGTGGCTGTGACGTGCACGCTTCATCTCCGGTGTGTAGATATCAAACACTGCATCGTTATGTGTTTTATGGTATTTTGTAAAAATTTCATGTAATTTTTCACTTGGCTCATAGCCATACATACGGCAGGACTGCTCTGCCATCTTGATTCCGCCATATGGCATAAAAGCACGTTTTAACGGTTTATCGGTCTGTAAACCGACTACCTGCTCTAAATCTTTTAATCCTTCATCAATGTAACCGGGACCATAAGCGGTTAAGGAAGATACTACTTCGGTCTCCATATCGAGAACGCCGCCTTTTTTACGCTCTTCCTTCTGTAACTCCTGTAATCTGCCCCATAACTTGTCTGTTGCCTCGGTGGCTCCTTCTAAGAAAGACTCATCACCTTCATATGGTGTATAGTTGTTCTGGATAAAATCTCTGACATTTACGCCCTCTTTCCAGCGTCTTCCTTCAAAACCATCCCATTGACTGAATTCCTGCATACTATTCATCCTTTCCTTTCTCGCTAGTATCTCTAATGCAGATTTATTATAACGGATTGTTAAAAAGATAACAAGATGATTAGTGAACAGTTTTTCTCATTATTGGATGAAATCATTTCCATTAATATGCCTGATAACCTGTCTCCTGTAATCTATTATCTTTTTCTACTACCTGATCTTTCATTTCTTCACTGTATGCTTCTAACTTCTCAAGCAGTGCTGCATCAGAAGTTGCAAGGATCTTTGCTGCAAGGATTCCGGCATTCTGTCCGCCATTGATCGCTACTGTTGCAACCGGAATACCACTTGGCATCTGTACGATAGAATATAAGGAATCTACTCCTCCTAAATCGGACGTTTTCATTGGGATTCCGATGACCGGCATTGGAAACAGAGCTGCACACATTCCCGGAAGATGTGCTGCTTTTCCGGCTCCTGCGATGATCACCTTGGTTCCACGCTCTTTTGCGCCCTTTGCCCATTCAAAGAAAATGTCCGGTTCACGATGTGCAGAAATGATCTTCATCTCATAATCGATCCCGAATCTGTCAAGCATCTCTGCTGCCTTTGCCATAACAGGCATGTCTGAATCGCTTCCCATTACTATTCCTACTGTTGCCATTTTTTCTTCCTCCTGTTTGTTAAATCTGTATTTTACATTTCATCGAGTGGCTGATTTAATGCCTCACTTCCCGGCACTACAAATCTTCCATCCCGAATAATGTCCTCTGTGCTTCCATCGGCACGGATCACGGTGATCGCACCTAATTCATCATACGGGATCGTAATATCCGTATGACAGTTCAGATATGCTTTACTCATATCCTCTTTTCGCTGCAGGGAAACCTCATTATCTCTTGCAACAATCTCTTTTCCATCCGGATTAAAGACTGCATTGTCCTCCGCATGGGAATAACAGGTATCGCCTACCGCAAAATGAGGTCCTGTCTTTTCTGCGATCAAAATCGGCAGTTTTGCCGCTATATCGTACTTTCTCGCCATACAGTATGCTGTGGTGTTTGTACCGATCGCAAACTCTCCCATTGGAAGCGTATCATGGTGCTTCAATACATTTTCATGAATATATTTGCGGTTTTCCTCTTCGTTCTCGAAATTCTTACAGGTGTAATCCACAATCTTTCCGTCAGAAAAATCCATCTCTAAATCCAAAAAGTTAAGCTCGTTTAAATACACCTGTGAAACATGCAGTTTTCCGTTGGTACCTTTTAAGACCGGGGAGGTAAAGACTTCCCCTACCGGAATGTTGACATCTGCCACACAGTTTTCAAAAATCGTCTGCTTATCCGGATCTTGCAATTTATAAAGTTCTACGGTCAGATCTGTTTTATTCTGACCTCTTCCTTTGATATGCACCCGCTCACCGGTATCTAACACATCAATGATCTTTTGCTGTATCGACTGATAGAGTTTGTAATCTAAAGTATTGATCTTTACGGTCTCATCAAAGATCTCACGGAACTGCTCTCCGATCGTCGGGATCGGATATGCGATGATCGTAAAACTCCGTTCATCGCCTTTGATATACTCGTTTGTGATCTGTCCTGCCATGCTCATATAATAGACATTCAACTGCTGCTGTTTTTCATTATAATGTGCATTTTCCGGCTTGCTCACCGGCTCAAAAGGCTTTTCTCCAAAGATCTCGATCACCGCCGGACCTGCATGGACTCCTGCTAATTCTTTACGGCTTTCAAAGGAGCTTCTAAGCACTTCTAAACGACGCTCTACGAATGCTTTGTCAAAATAGTATGCCTTATCGTCCTTGTGGTCATACTCATACTGCTTGTTGACTGCCTTTACATAAGCATTGCGTTTTCCATGTCCGCGGTTAAACAATGATAACACCGAATCTCTTGAAATGGTCGGCTGTAACCCCATTTTTTCAAAATTTTTCACTGCTGCCCGTACCATGCGTTCAAATCCGATCGGATAATGGATCTGCACGGTTTTCTTTTTAGACAGATCTACACCGAGATTTACAAAACCGAGCCTGTAACCCTCGGTATAGGTGTCTGCCATGGACTGTATTTTTTCTTCCTCCATACTGTTCAGAAAACGTGCGATCTCCAGTTCGCAATCACTGATATACTCGCCATAACGATAGAGATAACGGGTATCGGACAGATCCGCATGCATCACGATATCCGTAAAAAAGTCCAGTGACGGATCTATCATCTCTAAAATATTACGTTCCACCATTGTTTCACTGTAATCATGGTAGAAATAGTAAATAGTCTGCATCACTTCTCTTTTATCCACTACTTCATCCTGTGCTGCCGCAAAGATTCCATAGACCTCTACAAACAGCTCGCCGAAAATCGTAATGTCCTCTGCTCTTCCCTCATAGGCATAGCCAATGCAGGCACGAAGTTCTGTATAGAGAAAACTTAAGACTCCGCCAAATTCCTCTCCCAGCTTTTCCACTGCATAGGAAGGGTTAGCGTAACTGGTGTCATAATTTTTTCCTAAAATATCCTGATAAAACTCTTTGTTTCTCTTTTTTGCCTCTCCCTCTGACTCTGCATCTAACAGTCCCTGCTGCTTTTTTTGCAGTGTTTCATCTACTTTTTCTAAAAATAATGCTGTCTTTTGAAAATACTCCTGATAGCGGGCAGGTACGCTCTCTTCTTTTGCAATCTCCCGGATGCGTCCCGTCACTAATTCATATCGTTCTTTTTGTAATTCCTGATCCATATATCTTCCTACATATCTCCTTACATATCATCTATGATATTGCCTTTTTTTATATTCTGTTCAATAATTTCCTTCTGATACTCCCAGATTGCCTCGGAGCCCTCATGTGTTCTCGCATTCCTTTTCATGATCTGGGATTTTTTCACACCGTGTTCTCTCCACGATTTTCCTTCGGATGCATCATTTAAAAGCATTGGCTGTGCATTGTCAAGCACATGTGCAAATTTTGCCTCCGGCGTCCTGCTCTCTTCAAATTCTTCCCAAAGGCTCCGGTATTCTTTTACCATATCTTCCGGGAGTATCGGAAATATCCGGTCTGCCGCCTTTTGCTCCCGCTCTTTTTTTGTCTGGTTGCCTGCCGTATCGTATGCGTATGTGTCACCGGCATCAATCTCTATGGCATCGTGTAACAATACCATTTTCATTGTTTTTAACACATCGATCGGCTCATTGGAATATTCCGCAAGAATGCCGCACATCAAAGCCAGATGCCAGGAATGTTCCGCATCATTTTCCTTACGCTCTCCATTTGCAAGATATGTCTGTCTCATAATGGATTTCATTTTATCCATCTCTAAAATGAAATCCATCTGCTTTTTCAGCCGTTCGTTATCCATTTCGTCTTCTCCTTTATAACAAAATTCCTAACATGTAAAGTGCTAACCACAGCACTGTCGCAACCGCCGACAATCCGACTGCCGTATATGGAATGGAGCGGAAGGTGTCTTTTTCCTGCACTGCCTGTACGGCCTCTATAAAAGATGCAACACCGACAAACAGTGCAACAACACCTGCACTTCCTAAAAATGCACCACCGTTTCCTGCACTTGTGACTGCCTGTATCAGCATTCCTGCTAATATGAGCAGGGAGATCACTGCTCCGACACAGGCGATCATGCCGCGAACGGATTTTTTCTTCTCTGTAAATTTATAACTTCTGTTATTCTTCTTTTTTCTCATTTCTTCTCTTCTTCCACTTCCTTGCAACCCAAAAACAAAGATAACCAAGACTTCCTCCCAGCGTATTTAAAATCATATCATCCACATCGAAACTGCCCACCTTAGACACCAGCTGTATACACTCGATCAAAAGACTGAACTCAAAGCTGATGAGTGTCACATATGCAAAACTCCTGTTTTTCTGACTAAGGAATGGCAGAAAAAAGCCAAACGGAAGAAACGCCGCAACATTTCCGAGCAGATTTACTACTACTGCTGTCATTCCCAGCTTCTTCCGATAGATGATAAAACGCTTGATTTCCAAAAATGGAACCAGATTGTAATGATAGGTTCTGGTCAGATTGGTTCTTCCCATGATTTCCGCAAAAAACAGGAAGTAACTCAAAAGCAGCAGATATCCTCCGAACAGAATCCATCTAAAACATAATTTCTTTTTTGTCATGTAACAAACGTGCCCCGCTTACCACTGCAATAATACCGCAGACTAAGCCTGCCACCATCATAATGATCCCAACAGTCAGTGCTCCTGCTCCACTGCGGCTCATTGTCTTATATGCTTTTTCGTTCATAATCATTCCTCCAATTATTTTACACCATACTCCTGATAGTATTGGTCAATTGCTGTTTTTAATGTATCGTCAATGACAATTTTTCCCTGACATGGACGATTATGGAGATGTTCTACCACATCTGCCATGCTGACAATGGCATTTGCATCAAATCCATAAGTTTCTTTGATCTCTTCTAATGCGGATTTATCACCCTTGCCCCGCTCCATACGGTTCAAAGATACCATAAGTCCTACGATCTCTACCTTTCCCTGTGCCAGGATGATCGGAAATGTCTCTTCAATGGATTTCCCGGATGTTGTCACATCTTCAATGATCACCACTTTATCGCCATCCTGAATTTTACTTCCAAGCAGGATTCCTGTATCTCCATGGTCTTTTACTTCCTTACGGTTTGAACAATAGCGGATATCTTTTCCATATAATTCACTGTATGCCATCGTTGTCGCAACACTTAACGGGATCCCCTTATATGCCGGACCGAATAACACATCAAAGTCATCTCCGTAATGCTCATGAATTGCCTTTGCATAGTATTCACCGAGTCTGCGAAGCTGGCTGCCTGTCACATAAGCTCCTGCATTCATAAAAAACGGGGATTTTCTTCCGCTCTTTAATGTGAACTCACCAAACTTTAAGACATCACTCTCTACCATGAATTCGATAAATTCCTGTTTGTATTGTTCCATTCTGTTTTAAACCTCCATGATTTTAAGGCTCCCGCCTGATTTTATTTTCTACTCCGATACTGCTCCGATCAACTCGCGGATATCGGAAATCTCATATTCTGCCATATAGCTTCGGATTCCTTCTAAGATTTCCATGGTTGCCCGCGGATTCTGGAAATTCGCTGTTCCCACAGCCACGGCAGTTGCTCCTGCAAGCATCATTTCAATCGCATCCTCTGCCGTATGCACACCGCCCATTCCGATGATCGGAAGGTTGACTGCCTGTGCCACCTGATAGACCATGCGTACTGCGATCGGATGAACCGCCGGACCTGACATGCCTCCGGTCTTATTTGCCAGTGCAAATTTCCGGTTGCGAATGTTGATCTTCATTCCTGTTAATGTATTGATCAGGGACAACACATCTGCACCGCCGGCTTCTGCCGCTTTTGCCATCTCTGTGATGTCCGTCACATTCGGGCTGAGCTTCATGATCACCGGCTGTTTTGCATGCTTTTTGATCTCTTTTGTAATTGCTTCTACCGCCTTTGGGTCCTGACCAAAAGCAATCCCGCCTTCTTTGACATTCGGGCAGGAGATGTTGATCTCTAACATATCCACCGGCTGATCGGATAACCGTTCTACTACTTCGCAGTAGTCCTCTGTGGTTCTTCCGCATACATTGACGATGATCTTTGTATCAAACTGTGTTAAAAACGGGATATCTCTTTCTACAAAAAGGTCAATGCCCGGATTCTGCAATCCGATGGCGTTGAGCATTCCGCCATAGACTTCCGCTACCCGTGGAGTTGGATTTCCTTCCCACGGAACGTTTGCAACGCCTTTCGTCACTACTGCTCCTAACCGGTTCAGATCCACAAATTCTGAATATTCCTCACCGGAGCCAAAGGTGCCTGAGGCTGTCATGATCGGATTATTTAAGGTAACTCCTGCTAAATCTACTTTCAGATTCATTACAACTCCACCTCCTCAGCTAAAAATACCGGACCTTCTTTACAGATACGTTTGTTATGCACATTCGTATGGCTGTCCTTATGTCTGGACTTGCATACGCAGGCAAGGCATGCTCCGATTCCGCATGCCATCCGTTCTTCCATCGAAATCCAACATTCGATCCCCGCTTCTTTTGCATATTCCTTCACTGCTTTTAACATCGGAGTCGGTCCACAGGCATAGATGATATCTGCCTTTAACTCATTGACACGGATCGCATCTAAAACGGTTCCTTTTGTTCCCATACTTCCATCTTCGGTTGCGAGATAGATTTCTCCTGCTTTTTCAAATTCTTCTGTTAAAAAAAGCTCATCCCGATATCCCAATACGATCTGTTTTTCACATTCGAGTTCTTTGGCTAATTCTAACATTGGCGGAATTCCGATCCCTCCTCCTATCAGGATTGCTTTTTGGGATTTTTTCGGAAAACCGTTTCCTAACGGTCCTAAGATATCTAAGATCATTCCGGCTCTCATACCCGAAAACTCTTCTGTTCCCTTGCCCGCAACACGGTAAACAATCCTCAATGCTCCATCTTTTTTGTCTATTTCACAAATACTGATCGGTCTTGGCAGCATTCTGCTTCCGTCCTTACAATAAACAGAAATAAACTGTCCTGCTTTTGCATTTTTTGCAATCTCATCCGTCTTTAACCACATGCTGAATACTCCGTCTGCGATCTCCTCCTGACGGATCACGATTGCTTCTTCCCTGCTCTTTTCTGACATGTCCTTCTCCTTACTTTGTTCTCTCCAAAGCTGTACTGATGTCTTCCACCATATCGATCACGGCTGCTCTGGATGCTTCCGCGAAATGCTCGGCTCCGAATTTTGCATATTTTTCCTGCTTATATGCCGCAATGATACCTCTGGAAGAATTTACAATGGCTCCTAAACCATCCTCGTTAAAGAAGTGTACCAGATCTGCTCCTTTTCCTCCCTGTGCTCCATAGCCCGGTACTAAAATATAGCTCTTTGGCATTACTTTTCTTAAGACTTTTCCCATTTCCGGATAAGTTGCCCCCACAACTGCTCCGATGTAACTATAGGAATCTCCCATGTGGTCTGCACCCCACTCGGCAACTTTTTCCCCTACCCACTCATAGAGTGGTCTGCCGTCGATGATGCGGTCCTGGAATTCCCCACTGGATGGGTTTGATGTCTTAACAAGGATGAACAATCCCTTTTTTTCTTCCTTACATATATCTACAAACGGTTTGATCCCATCTGTTCCCAGATATGGGTTGACCGTTGCAAAATCTTCATTAAATACCTGACAGATGGTATTTCCTACCTGTACTTTTCCCAGATGTCCGACTGCATAGGCTGCAGAGGTAGAACCGATATCTCCTCTCTTGACATCTCCGATTACGACCAGACCTTTTTCGTGACAGTAATCTACGGTTTTTTGGAATGCTTTCAGTCCTTCTACACCAAACTGCTCATACATGGCAATCTGCGGCTTTACTGCCGGGATCAGGTCATAGGTCGCATCTACGATCTCTTTATTGAACTGCCAGATCGCATCTGCTGCTCCTTCTAAGGTCTCTCCGTATTCTGCAAATGATTTCTTCTGTATATGTTCCGGCACATAGTTTAACATCGGATCTAATCCTACAACGATTGGTGCATTGGTTTTTTGAATGTTACTGATAAGTTTGTTGATCATGCTTTTTCTCCTGTCATTTCTTTTTCATATATCATCTTACCGCCACAAATGGTATACTCTACCTCACCGGTTACGGTACGTCCATCAAATGGTGTATTTCTTCCTTTGGATGCAAAATTATTTTTATCGATCTGATATGTTTTTTTCGGATTAAAGATTACAATATCCGCATCTTTTCCAACTTCTAAGCTGCCTCTGTTACTTCCAATGACTTTTGCCGGATTGTAACTCATCTTTTCCGCCATCTGCATTGGTGTCAGATATCCCTTTAATACCAGCTCACTGTAAGTCAGTGCCGCCACGGTTTCGATGCCCACGATCCCAAACGGTGCTTTTTGCATGCTCTGGTTTTTATCCTGTTGTGTATGAGGAGCATGGTCTGTTGCAATGACATCCATGATATCTTCTTTTAATCCCTGTCTTAATGCCTCCACATCCGCTTTGGTACGAAGCGGCGGGTTCATTTTATAATTGGTATCATACGGTACCATATCTTCGGTAGACAGTGTAAAATGGTGTGGGCAGACTTCTGCCGTCACAGGAAGTCCGTCTGCTTTTGCCTCTTTTACCATGGTAACACTGTCCTTTGTGGAACAGTGACAAAGATGCAGTCTTGCCCCTGTCTCTTTTGCTAAAATAATATCTCTTGCTATGATCACATCTTCTACGGAATTGGTGATCCCTGCAAGTCCCTGTTTTTTAGTGATCTCATCTGCGTTTACTACTCCGCCCTGAACTAAATGAATATCTTCGCAGTGTGCTAACACAGGAATCTTACACTCTGCTGCAATCTTCATTGCTTCTCTATATAAATCGGTACGCATGACCGATTTGCCGTCTTCACTGATCGCCGGGCTGCCTGCCTGAACCATGCCTTTGATATCCGCAAGTTCCTCTCCCTGCTGCCCTTTTGTGACTGCTCCAACCTGTAAGACTCTGGTCAGTCCCTCACTCTCTGCTTTTTTATGCACATATGACACCACGTCCGCATTATCTACGACCGGCTTTGTGTTTGGCATTGCTAAGATCGTCGTATAACCGCCCTTTGCCGCTGCCCGCACTCCGCTTGCAATCGTTTCTTTTTCTTCGTATCCCGGATCTCTTAAATGCACATGCAGATCAATAAATCCCGGCATGACATAACTGCCTGCCGCATCTATGACACGCTCTGCTTTACATTTTAATTTTTTTCCTCTTTTTGCAATTTTTCCATCTTCAATGAAAATATCTATTTCCTCGTCTGTTTCCGTTGCAGGGTCTAAGACATGCCCATTTTTAATAAGAAGTGTCATTTCCTCTCCTCACTTTGCTTTACTAGTCTGTATGCTTGCACTTTTTGTATTGTAAGCTTTCACTCATTGTATCATGTGACAGGATGTATCGCAACCGTGATTGTGGATTTCGACGGTGCGAATTTTCTTTTAAAATCCACTCGAATGTTCTAAAACACATAGAAAAACAGCACCTCTCTATTTTTAGAAATGTGCTGTTCTTCTGAAGATTCTGATCAAATCCTTTTATATCTTTCTCTTTTATTTCTTCGTTCCCTATCCTTACTCCATATCCTTTAATGCACGTCCCATCGGGATTCTTCGTATACGCTTCATCTGGATCATATGTACGACCAGATAGCATACAATGCCGATCGCAATCATCGCAGGATAGACCCAAGGAGCAACATAGTAGGTCAGCCAGCCGTTAAATTCCTGCATCATCACATAGTAAATCATTCGCATCGTAAAATCGCAGATTGGAATTACCAGCAGAAGCGATATCACAAGCATTGCTCCCGTCGCACGATTATAAAGACTTCCTGCCTCTCTGTCACTGTAGCCTAGAATTTTTATCATGGAAATGGACTGTTCATTTTTCTCTACAATCATCTTTGCTAACAGATAGATGACTAAAATATAGAGGAATACGGCAAATCCGCACATCATTAACATCATGGAGCCCATGGAATCCTCTAACTGGTCTGCAATGACCGTCAAATCATCCCGCGTAATGATGGATGCCACCATATTACTGTCGACATCTTTTAGTTTTTTGTCCGTAAAATATCCGTTAAAATAGTCCTTGTCATAATCAAAGATACGGTTAAAATTCTCCATGCTCATAAAGACCGACAAGGTTGCCGGATAATCATATTGACCACTCACGGAAAATGTATAGGAATCGTCCTCATATTTTTTCTCTAAGGTTACCTTTTCTCCTTCTTTTAAACCGTACTTTTCCATAAATCCATCCGAAAGAAGCACCTGATTTTTTCCGGTAGGAATCACAGCATCCTCCAGATAAGAAGAATTCTCATCCACTCCATAGACCGTAATTTCCTCACCCTTTTGTGTCTGTAAGGACATCACTGCATATTTTTCCGCATCTTTCGTTTCTGTCTGAACAGGTGCTTTTAAGATGTACTGATATTTTGCAATTTCCGAATGGATGACTTCGTCTTTAAAATTCTGTAAAAGCGGTGACATCATCATTCCGAAGAATATCAGAAAACTTGCAAAGAATACGCCCAAAAACAGGGTCAGATATGCTGAAATATTCTGAAATACGATACGCAGCCGGAAGCGTGTAAAAAACTTGAAGTCCGGCAGACGCATAACACCCTTCTTTTTCTTTTTCCGCAGCTCATGACGCAAAAACTGCAATGGCGGAAGATGCATCATGGAAACCAGTACAACCAGCACAATGGCAAATACAATCAGGCACGGAATCACCGTAGTCAGCCAGAATGCCTCCATGCTCCAGATGGTCTGGTAAGTCGGCAGCGAATAACTGTGGAAATATAAATCTACTACCATATTTTTCATACAGGTATATCCTAAAATATTTCCGATGATTGCAGAAACCAGTGTCACCCAGATTGGAAGTGTCAGGTAATGCCGGATTAACTCGCCACGCGTATAACCCAGTGCCCGCAAAGTTCCTATGGTAGATGCTTCTTTTTCGATTGTACTGCGTGTCGTGACAGCAAATACAAACGCCAGCACGACCATCACAATGTAAAGCAGTGTAATAATCATGACCAGATCGCCGCCCATGTCCTCACCCGTAAAGGTAATTGCCTGGTTGTCGCCTGCCTTGACAAAATCTGTTAACAATCCTGTTTTCTTTAAAATATCTTTCACATCATCCGACTTATCCGATGCCTTTTGCTCCGAATATCCGCGAGTATTCCAGCGGTATGCATAGCAATAACGCAGTTCATCATCGGAAAACCGTTCAAATCCCTTCTCTGTTACCATGGCAACGGTAAATTTGTTGGCATCAAACATCATATCCGTGTTATTTTTGAATAACGCACTGTAGTTAGAAAATGCTGCCACTCCGCTGACGGTAAACTTTTTCCCATCAACATCAAACTTGTCTCCGATGGCAATCCCATTGTTTTCAGCATAAAGCCTGTCTATGATAATCTCATCTTTATTCTTTGGAAATTTCCCGTCCATGACGCAGATCCCATTGACATCGTCATTTTTGGTATAAATACGCACAGAATGTTCATTTTTACGCTCTACATCTTTATAAAAGATTTCGCTCAGCTTCAGATGTTCTTCCTCTAACTTGTCTTTTAATTCTTTCTCTGCTTTGACCGCCAGTGTAAAATGTCCGTCTTCTATTTTATATTTTTCAAAACTCTCATCATATGCCTTTGACATACTGCTGTCAGCAACCAGAAATCCCGATACAAATCCAATCGTCAGTGTCAGAAATAAAAACAGTACCAGATATTTTCCGGCGTCCTGCTTTAATTCCCGCAAGTATCTTTTATGTAATGGATTTTTCATACAGCTCCCTCCTTACCAGTCTAAATCTACGGCAGGAATCTTCTGCTCATTCTTATCATTGTGGCGGATCTGTCCGTCATGCAGCTTTATGACCTGATCTGCCATATGGCAGATCGCATCATTATGTGTGACTAAGATGACGGTATTTCCAAATTTCTGATTTACGGTCTCAATGAGTTTTAAAATCTCTTTTGATGTCTTATAGTCCAACGCTCCGGTCGGCTCATCACAGAGCAGTATGTCCGGGTTTTTGATGATCGCCCTTCCGATGGCTGTTCTCTGCTGCTGTCCTCCGGAAAGCTGGTTTGGGATCTTGTCCTTATGCTCCCAGAGTCCGAGTGTTTTTAACATATCATCCAACGGCAGTGGATCATTGCTTAAGTACGCACCCGTTTCAATATTTTCTTTTACCGTCAGATTCGGAATCAGATTGTAGGACTGGAACACATATCCTAAGTGCTTTCTTCTGTACAGGGAAAGCTGCTTGTCATTCATGTTCTCTACGGTCTCGCCATCAATGATGATGCTGCCCTCATCGGCTGTTTCAATTCCTCCTATAATATTCAATAAGGTGGATTTTCCCGAACCGGATGGTCCAAGTAAAACACAGATATCTCCTTTTTCTACTCCGCAGCTGATCCCACGGAGCACCTCCGTCCGGTTGTCACCGCTGCCAAAGGATTTATGAATATTTTTTAACTCTAAATACATAACAATCTCCTTCTTATGCTAGTTAGTTATTTCTAACCTTATTATAACGTTTCTTTTCGGAAATTTTAGTATTTTTTTGCTATTGAAAAACTTTCTCGTTAAGGTTCTGCAATAGGATTGCCACGATTGGAATGTCTACCGGCTCACTTTCCAGCCCACAGCCTCTTTTCTTGCATTCAGGAAATCGTAATACAGCCCCGGAACTTCAGCCAGTTCTTCATGCGTTCCTCTCTGCACAATATGACCATTGTCCAGTACCAGAATCTGATTGGCGTGACGCACGGTTTTTAAACGATGTGCAATCATGATAATGGTTTTATTATGTGTCAGGGCATCAATTGCCTCCTGCAGCTCTTTTTCGTTCTCCGGGTCTACACTGGCTGTTGCTTCATCCAGTATGACGATTGGTGCATCTTTTAACAATGCTCTTGCAATGGAAATTCTCTGCCGTTCGCCGCCTGAAAGAGTTCCTCCTGCCTCTCCTACTACGGTATCATATCCATCCGGAAGTGCCATGATAAATTTGTGGCAGCAGGCACGTTTTGCGGCATCCTCCACTTCCTCGCGGGTCGCATCCGGTCTGCCGAATTTGATGTTGTTTTCAATGGTGTCCTGAAACAGATAGACATTTTGAAATACCATAGAAATATTTTTCATCAGACTGTCTAATTTATACTCCTGTACTGGATGCCCGCCTACTAAAATCTGACCGCCCTGCACATCCCAGAAACGTGCAATCAGATGACAAAGTGTGGTTTTTCCACTGCCGGAAGGTCCAACGATAGCCGTCGTAGTCTGCGGCTTTATTTCTATATTGATATGGTCTAAAATTTTTCTTTCCTCATAGGAAAACTCCACATCCTTAAATGTCACGGAAGCATCCTGCGGTGCAAGCTCTGCTCCTTTTTCGTCCATAATCGGAATCTCATCAATGGCGTTTGCGGTATCTATGGATGCCCCCAGCATCTGAAGCAAATCCGACATATTTCCTGCATTTTCCAATTCTCTGTAAATCATAAAGGATGCGATCAACATCAGAATACAACGGGATAATGCCATACTTTCCTGAAAATAAAACATCACACTGCATATTCCGATAAGCAGACTAAAAATCCATACGACTCCCTGCCGGATTCCTGACCAAGGAAGTACCGTATACTCAAGTTTTAATGCTTTGTTACAGCTTTCCTCGATGGTTTTCTGAACGGTCTGACGCTTATCTTTTTCTAATCCATATGCTTTGACCACGCTCATGCCCTGTACATATTCCAATACGGATTCTGACAACTGCTCCTGTGCTTTCTGTCTTGCAGGTCCGGTGGCTTTAGATTTTCTTGTGGAAATTTCGGTTGCTGACAAATATACTACAATTCCTGTCAGTGACAACAGTCCCAGCCGCCAGTCCACAATAAACAGCATCAGACAAAGTGCAAACGTATTTAAAAATCCACCAAAAAGTGTGACTAAACATCTTGCTGCTGAATTTTCCACATCTCCTAAGGTTGTGGTAACAACTCCGGTAATGGCTCCCAAACTGTTTTTATTAAAATATCCCATTGGTATGTAGCGTAAACGGTCACCGATCTCTATACGCTTCTGTGCCACCATAAAGTATCCTACCTCTGTTTCCGCATTGGTTGAATGATACATGCATATCAGCCTTCCTATGATGGAAAGCAACATGATTCCCAATGCTCCAAAGATAACGGCAACCGTATATTCTTTTGCGATCACTGCATCTAAAACAATCATTAAAGCCGCAAACTGCAATGCTCCAAAAATCGCACCCACAAATGCTGTAAGCACTGCTTTTTTCAGTAATTCCCGCTTCTTTCCTGCAAAATTAAATATTTTTTTAATTATTTGAAGCATCTTTTTGTTCCTCCTCTCCCATCCGGTCTTTGGATTCCTGATGTGCTTTCCACATGTTTGCGTACAGCGGGCAGTCTGCTAATAATTCTTCCTGCTTTCCGCATCCCGCAACACATCCGTTTTCGATTACTATAATCTGATCTGCATCCACAATTGTGGAAAGCCGGTGTGCGATAACAATCAATGTCTTCCCTGCTGTTAATGCTGACAGTGCTTTTTGTATTTGTGCTTCATTTTCCGGGTCCACACTGGCTGTTGCTTCATCCAGAATAACAATCGGTGCATTTTTTAACATGGCTCTTGCAATGGAAATTCTCTGTTTTTCTCCTCCGGAAAGATGACCTCCGCCACCTCCTGCAACGGTATCATATCCATTGTCTAATGCACGAATGAAACTGTCGCATCCTGACTGACGTGCAGCTTCTTCCACTTCTTCATCCGTTGCATTCGGATTCCCCATACGGATATTATCCCGGATAGAACGGTCAAACAGATAATTTTCCTGTGATACATAAGCAATCTGTCCGTTTAACTGCTCAAACGGTATCTTGCGGATATCCGTTCCTCCCAATGTGATACTTCCTCCGGTTACATTCCAAAAACCTGCAATCAGTTTTGCAAGTGTTGATTTTCCTGAACCGGATGGTCCTACCAATGCATTGACTGTTCCCGGCTGAATGGAAAGATTGATGCCATGCAGCACTTCGCCCGTCTTTTCACCATAGGAAAATTCCACCTGATGCAGTTCAATACCGTTTCCTTTTAATTCTGCGATTTCTTTTGGACGCTCTAATTCGTCTGCTTCTAAAATTGCTGCAATTTCTCCTACATTGGTTCCCACTACTGCTAAATCATCCACAAATGTCATTGCTGCCATCAACGGTCCGGTCAGTCCCAATGACAGGATAATAATGGTAAAAAATTCCGCAGCACTTAAACTTCCTGTTCCCCAAAGTCCCGTACCTACCGGAAGTATCGTTACCAGAACTGCCGGCACAATGGACTGCATGGATGCCATATATTTCTGATTATCATGCATCCAGTCTACATAATACTGTGCATTATCATTCACTGCATCCGCATATCTGCGATAAGAACCGGCTGACTGGCTGAACGCCTTCACTACCTGAATACCTCCGACATACTCTACAATTGCGTCTGCCATTCGTTTCCCGGTCTTTACCGCTCCTTCCCAGCGTACTGCATAGGTTTTTCCACTCTGTCCCGCGACAACCATGCCAATTACCAGAGTGACTAAAGATGCCAGCCCCATACGCCAGTCCAGTACAAAGATATAAACCGCAATGACAAGCGGCACCAATACACTTGCTGTCATCTCCGGCAAGAGATGTGCCAGGGTCGGTTCCATACCCTCTACACGGTCTACAATCGTTGTCTTGTATTGCCCGGAAGGTGTCTCTAAAATTGTTCCCATTGGAACTCTCGATAGCTTTGCAATCAGTTGTTTCCTTAAATCCTGAAGCGTAGCATAGGTTGCCCTATGTGAAATTCCCGTAGAAATACAGGAAAAAATCACCTTGCCTGCATAGCCTCCTAGCATTCCTCCAAAATACGGCAACAATTTTTCTATTTCCTCACATCCTTCTAACAAAAGTTTTATGATACCCGCCGCACAAAAGTACGGTATCATACTGCACACAACTCCCAATACCGCAAAGATAACTGCGGCATAAAACGAACCGTGATATGCTCTTGCCCATTCCCATAACATCTGATAGGGCGAACGTTTCTTTTCCTGTTCCATCGTTGCATTTCCTCCTGCACTAATTTTTGTTAGATTCAGCTAACTCATCATCGAAAAATAAGAGAAATGCCTTTTACATTTCTCATTGGATTCCTAAAATCTTAAACCATCCTGCCGAATAAAAGGTTCGCAGTGTATCCACATATGCTACCGCCTTCTCCTTTGGCGTGTCATGGCGTACCGTCTCGAACAGCCCGTTAAAGAGTGCACTTGCTAAAATATGTACCATGTCATCATCCAGTGGAAGGACATTCAAACCCTCCCGCTGCATTTTTTCCATCAACAGATGACTGGCATTGACCTCTATCTCTATCAATGCATCCAGATAATGTTCATATCTGGTACCTGTCGAACAGCAGGCAATCAGTTTAAATGCATCAAAATGGTCATAAACATAATCTACCATCCATACATACTCATGATCAGCCACATCCGGCAGCCCTTCTAACTGTTCTTTTAAAGACATTTCTGCAAATTTCTGCTGACTCGCTCTGTAGCGGTCAGCTAATTCTTTTGCCGGTTCTTCCACCAACGCCTCAAAAATGGCTTCTTTGTCCGTGTAGTAGCGATAAATTGCTCCGGTCGTCACCGCAAGCGATGATGCAATACTACGCATAGACGCTTTCTGGAATCCCTTTTCTAAAAATTCTTTTTTCCCTGCCGACAGAATATCTGCTGCCAGCTTTTCGTTTGTTGGTTTCATGGTGCACCTCGTTTTGCTCTGTAAGAAGAATTTTGTATAGGCTCTTCGACTCATCATCTTTCTTCTCAGAGAAAAGATAACACTGTTATTTAATAACAGTGTTATCTTATCATCTTTCTTTTATTATGTCAAGATAGGAAAAAACTACATCTGTAACCGCCTCTTTTACAAATTCCAGCACATTTCCGCAACTGAGACACACCTGACACTTTACCAAAATTGAGGCATCTTGTCTTCCCCTTATAATTTGAATCTCCCATACATAGATTATATAAGCAGTTAGCCTTATTAATTATTATCTCAGCATTTTTTCTACACCATGTAAGCTCATCTATACATAGTTGTTTATAATGTCTTTCAGCTGGAGTATCTTTTTTATTCTCCTTCAAGTCAACTTTTATAAGTTGATTGTCCTCTACCGGAATCATAAGATTATAATTCAGCACTCCCAAAAGTTTTCCTTTTTTGTCTATTATCTTATCAAAATCAGCTCTTGGCTCATTCTCTTGTGTTTTTCAACCGGATGTGATAATGGAATCAGATACTTATGATTATTGCAAACAACTACTGTGCCTACATATATTCGATGTTGCTTCCCAATCTGAGGTGACACCGAAGAAACCCTATCATCTATATTATGCTTCTTGGCTTCAGCAATCTTCTCATGGATATTGGTGTTGCGAGGATAAGGACCATCTCAGCCCTCTGTGGGTTATTATCCTTCCGTAAACATTAATTGTACTCTGCTGCTTCATCTTCTCCTTTTGTTCGGTGCCGTCCTATATTAACGCATTTCCCTGTAATAATCTTAATCATTCCATTATCTTTTCGTATTTTAAACTGTTCAAGGTATACATCTCTTTTAATTTCCATAGTGTTGCTCCTTGTTTTTGTGCATTGCACGAATTTTAGTAATATCTTTTTTTAGTTCCCAAAAAAGCAATGTCTGTTATTCCGTCATACGAATGAAAATTATCTTGTGTAACTATCACTTCATCTAAACATGTTCGTAGACACTTTTCCATACACCCTTC
>OHYC01000091.1_pt1 | contig 43008 bp, 37 predicted proteins | sample 1580171 | NCBI WGS metagenome assembly OHYC01 (sample SAMEA3882526, study PRJEB24775) | human gut metagenome | biome: human-associated habitat; feature: intestine environment; material: feces | place: Netherlands | collected 2009/2010
GATCTGAATGATCCTTGGCGGTAATGGTCTTCATCGCCTCGCGGTAGGCCTTCTCCTCGGCCGAGATGAAGTTGTCTCCTTCGGTGCCGGAGTCGACCGTGTTCGTGACCTGGCTGAACTGGTTTCGGATCGCGCCGGCCACGCCGGGCCCCGCGAACACGATCACAAGGCCGATAACGGCGATGATCAGGACGTACTCGATAATTGACTGACCTCGGAGGCGGGTATTCCTAGGAGATACCCCCCCCCGAAGGTTAATTGCCGCTGCATGCATATGCGGCTCCCTTCGCTCAGGGTGAATAGAAACGGATTGAGCGTAGGGCCAATTCAAAACTCCGCATCGGTCTTGCCGCATCGGCACCCAAAGCAAGTAGACACCTCACCTAGAACGGCAGACGGGACGCCCTCCTAGGCGTCCCGCGGTACGGCGAGTTGTTATTATTCTCATTCTTTTGAGGCTTTCAACAGCTCAGCCGATACACAGAAGCCTTCTTCTTATTCTTCTTATTCTTATTATTCCGAGCACACAGCAAAATGCCGTGTCGGGTGATAACCACCCGACACGGCGCCCCAAACATGATGGAGGGCGAGACAGGAAAGCTGTAGAGCATGACCCTCCATCTGCCCAAGTATCCCAAACGGCAAATCACTTCAAGCCCTCATGCCGCACAGGCAGCCGTCAACGTTCCGGAGCATCATCCACCTCGACGGCATCATCGCAGGTCTCCGCATACGTCTCCGCCAGGTCATCGAGCGAGGTGGACGGTGCGTCCTGCTCACTGACCGTGCGGCCGAGACGCGCGTCCATGTCCTGGTCGGCATTGAACCTGATGCGTTCGGAAATCTTATCTTCCGTAACCCACGCGGGAAGTTCGTCGATGGAGATGGCAAGGGCGATCAGGTAGTTCGTGTCGTGCTCGTCCACGACCTCCTCGAAGACGTTATAGGGAATTTGGGCGAAGGCGCCAGACTCACCGGCGAGCGCTTGGGCGAAACTCTCGCCGTCGTACGCATCGCCGAGCTCGCCGCGTTGCTGGATTTCCTCACCCGATGCCCAGAGGCCGATCTCGTTGCGCTGCCAGACCTTTACCTGCAGATCCCATCCTCGCTCGAGGGTGGAATCCTCCACGACACGGCAGTCGAGGAAGATAGGGGAGCGATCGGGTTGCTTTACGACCCAGGCGGCGCTGTGGTGGACGACGTCTTTTTTCGCGGCTTCCAGATAATAGGGACGGTTGTGCGATGACATGGTGCCTCCTAGCGGTCGCAGTCTACAGTTTCCGACACGTCTTCTCGGGCCATGTCGCGTGAGGTTTCGAGATTGCCGGGACAGGCGATTTCATGTCCGTATTTCTCAAATTCCTCTTCGGTGAGGTAGATGCCGAAGTGTTCAGCCAGCTCCTCCTCGACTCCGAAATTGGCGTTTTCAACGCTGACGACACAGGCGCCATCGGGAAGAGTGAGTTCCCCCGCATGCCTGATATCGACATCCCATACAGCCCGGCCGCAGACAAAATCCGTGAGCTGGAGCGTATAGCCGGGGTGGGACGTACGGGAGAGCATGTGCGAGACGAGCTTGCCGGTTGCCCAGCAATATGAATCTACTGTCCCGTTGACGAGCTGCGAAATCATGTTCTGCTCTTTGACCGTATTTCGGGCTATGACGGCATCGGCAGCACTGAAGTCATCTGTTTCGTACGCCGCATCGATGAGTTCCTCGACGGGCTCGAAGGTGATGGGGAAGATGTCGCGGTTGGCTCCCATGTTGTCTCCTAACGCTCGCGCATCGATAATTCGCGATTAGCATTTCGCGCACCCAGCGGGGCAGATTCTCCGCGATCGGGTGCGTCTCCGGCACGCCCGAACTGCTCATACGCATCGGGGGTGATATAGATGCCGAGGCGCTCGGCAAGTTCGCTCTCGATACCCAGACCCGCATTCTCCACGCCCGCCGCGACCGCTCCGTCCGGCAGGCGCAGCTCGCTGGCATGTTTGATATTGGTGTCCCCGGTCGCATGTCCACGGGCGAAACTGGTGAGCTGGAGCATATATCCCGGATGGGAGGTGCGGGAGAGCATATACGCGACCGCCCGCCCGCTCGACCAGCAATACGCATCCATGGACCCGTTTATGAGTTTCCAGACCATGGCCGTCTGCTTGACCGTGTTTCGCACGATGACCGCATCCGCCGAGCTGAAGTCGCCGGACTTGTATGCCGCGATGAGGAGCTTTCTGACGGGCTCGAAGGTAACGGAATGGATGACGCCGCTGTTATCCATAGAATTGCCCCCAGCTCTCTCTAGACGCCGATGCGCAGAAGTTCCATCGCGCGGGCGCGATCGAAGGATGCGGTGAGTTTGCCGAAACGCTCGATATAGCCGATATGCTCGAGACGTTTGACCAGGCGGCGGAAGGGTTCGTATTGGACGCCGGCTTGGTTCGAAAGCTCCCGAATCGTGACACGCTGTCCGACGGACTTCTCGAGGGCGTCGATTGCGGACATATAGAATTCCCGTTCCGAGGGGGTCAGTTTGAAGCGGTCTGGATTGCAGCGCTCTGCGATTTCATCGACCATCGAGTCGGCGCGGCGGTACGCATCCGTGGTGATACGCCTGTCTGCCGCCTTTTCGAGCAGGCTGAACATCCTAGCGCATTGCCGCCCGGTAAGCGATAGGGAGAAATCGCCGGACGAGAATAGGGCGGAACATTTTTTCGCTATCGCGGCGGCGGTCTCATTTGACGGAACGGAGTCGAATGAGGAGCTGTCATCGCCGAGCAGGCAGAGTTTAGCGAGCAGTTTGACTAGCTCGGGACGCGTGAGGGACAGATTGCAGGAGCCTTTCACAACCATGCGGGAACCTCCCTATGCGATAGCCACGTTGTCGGCATCATCGACCTCGATGAACTTCTTGACCTTCAGCGAGACGAGAATCGACTCGAAGGTTGCTTTGGCGCCGATGAAGCCGATGTTTTCCCAGAGCTCGGTCTTGCTCACGGCACGGTCCTTATGGTCGTAGAGATAGAAGAGAATCTGCTGCTCTGCCATCTCGAAAAAGCTGTCCTGTTCTTTCATATAGGTCTCTTTTCGTAGACGTCGTTCGCTATCGAACAGGATAGGATGAGGTCGCAAGTGGCCGAATCCCTTGCCGCAACGGCATGTTCGCCGATTTCGGCCGCTCAGCTACCACTCTGTCGGCGGGATCATATGGTCGGACTCACCGCCGACGCAGCACTCATCCAGACGGTCCGCGATATCGTCCAGACCTTCCTCCTGTCCTTCCTTGAGCCTGAACCCCTCGGGGACATCGAGGGCGCCGATGGAGCAGAGCTGGTTGATGGTCAAATCGAGATAGTCCCTACCGCCATCCTTTGACATTTCGCCGAGCAGGGAGGGTGAGTTTTCGGGATCGGGGTGCTTGATGACCGCATCGATGTTCCAATCGTTTGCCTCGATTCCCTTGCCCTCGAGGATGCTCGCCACGTCGGCGCGCGTCCACTTCACCGTGGCGTCCTCGATGATTTCCGGGTCGGCGATGTCCCATGCGACCGACAGGTCGTCGACGCGCACGGGGTCTCCCGACCACTCGCCGGTCTTGCCGTCATACCCCTTCACGACCGCGAACGGCTCATTCCCGCCGCAAAACAGTATCGCCGTCGAACCGAACCTCACAAGCTCGAAGTTGCCCTTGGGATCGGGCGCGATTCCCGTGCCTTGGATATCGATATCCATTTTCGCCCTCCTAAAATCCGGCTTTATCCCTGACGCCATGCCCGAGCGCCTGCGGCGATTCAAGCTCGACGGCCTCCATGAGGTCATCGAGCGAGTCCATTCGCCCGTTTCCCGTGAAATCCCAACCGAAAGACGCGCAGATATCCCGCTCGACGTTGAGGACCTCGCCGTTCGTTTCCGCAAGGCGCACGATGAGGTTCTCCGCGGGAAGTCCGCGGCGCATGCGCAGGCGCGACATCTCCCGTGTAAGCTCCGTGCCGTCCATGGCGATAACCCTGTCGCTCAGGGACTTGGCGATGAAGAGAACCTCGTATTTCCCTATGCCGTGTGCCATGTCTGGCGTCTCATCGAGGCCGAACTTGCCTTCTTCCACGGTTAACTCGAAATCTTGGGTATCGCCCCCGAGCCGATAGCGCCCGCCGGCGAGACTGGACACGAATTCGCCGACGTTGCGGGGTTGCGCCCTGGTGAAGGATTCGGCATCTGAGAATAGGTATTCGCAAAGATTCGAGGCCGTATCCTTGAGGATGACTATACAGTCTGACGTGTCGATATCTTCGAGCATGGAACAGACGTTATCGGTCGCGCTGGAATCGTAGAACTCAGCTTCGGATTCAAGGTCCTTGCCGAACGCACCGCGGACTATGTCTTGCGCGAACCCGATATCCGAGCATAGGTCGTTATAGACCGCCCGGTCTTCGCCAGACGAGCGCCAAGCGCTGTCCAGGATCTCATCGGTAAGCCCGCTCGGTATCTCGACATCTGGAAAGCGCGAAGGGTTCGAAATTCGCTCAACGGCTTCACGGGCCCAGCTCTCGCATATATCGTTGATGAGCTCCCGTATCCTTGAGGGACCATGCGACAGGACTATAAGCCTATCGGGTCGGGCGGGTCTCGGCGCTGCGGCCTTTTGGACGGCTGTGGCGAGACCGGCGAGGTTGACGAGTTTATGGCCTTCCTCGGCCTTGTCCAGAACCATCTCGAAGCCTTCTCTTGCGGGAATATTTCGCATCTCGCAGACCTTTTCCGTGACGGAGAAGAAGGCGCTCGGGATAGCCGAGATTCGTGCCGCGGCGGTGGCGCCCCCGTCGTCCGAGAGGACGAGCTGCCCGTTTGGCTCTCCAAACAGCCTCTCGGAGGCCTTGGCTGAATTCGAGATGAAGCCGCCTGCATTCAAGCCATCCTGCTCCACCGTCCACGAATCGCCTCGATGGCAGAGGAGAACCGCATCGGGCACCTTGAATCCTTCGAGAACCTCTATGGGAATTTCCCACATTGCCACTGTCGTTCCGATCCTTTCGATATTCTATACATTCGTATAGCTTGACTTTACGAATGCGAATAGATGCATACCGAATGGGGGACAGAAGTAGACTCGAACGGCAGAAAGAGAGGGGATACCCCCTGCGGAATATCCCCTCTCTTTCTAGCTTGTATATGGTTCTAGAACTCGACGTCCTTGTCGTAGAGGTCGAGCTCGGGTCCCGAGATGATAGTCGGCTGTCCCGCTTGTCGGTCCGCCGCCTCGTCGCATTTCGCGTCACACAGGTCGCTCAGCGGCATGTCCGCGCCACCGCTCTGATGGTATTCCAGGGCCGCATCCTTGCTGCCTTGGCGCGACGCCGCCGCATCGCGGTCCTCGAGCATCTGTTTCGCATCTGCGGCGGCACGCGGCATTTCCTTGCCGGATGCCTCCAGATTCTGCTCATAATCGCGGGCATTGAGCAGTCGCGCGTCGTAGGCGTCCTCGATGCCGGCGACCAGCGCCGCCGCGCTGAATTCCTGCGGGTTTCGGAAATCATAGTCGAAATTGTCGCGGGAGTCGTTGCCGTTGACGGGATAGACGCGGACGGGCATGGCGGATTTGAAGCTCGCCGTGAAGGGCTTACCGAACTGCGCGTAGGCGAGCTGCCTGTCCGTGAGGAACTTGCTCACGATCATGCCGCCGAGGTCTTGGTTGCCGACCGTGGTATGGGGCGGGAGCTTGCACAGCAGGAAATACTTATCCGGGCCGTCATCGACGGGGACGGTCTTGACCTTCATGTCGCAGGGCGCGAAGGTGAGTCCCGTGTATTCGCGGGACGAGTCGCGCTGCGGCTCGGACTTGGCGGCTTCCTTGTTCCGGTAGGCCGCCACCACGGCGGTCGCCAAGTTACTCGGCATGATGGCGGGATTACCCTCGGCGGGATAGTCGATGCGCTGGTTCTGCTCATCGTACTTGAAGAAATGCACGTCGCGGTCGGCGCGGAAACCGTACCTCACGGGCTTTCCCGCATCCTTGTCCTGCTTCATGAACTCGCGGGCGGGCATGGATACCTTCAGGCCCGAGAGGTCCTTGCCCCCGACCACGGTGCCCTTCGGCATCGTCATGGTGATGCGAAGGCGCTCGTTGCCGGTGCGGTCCGTGTACGGCTTCACGCGGACGTCCTTGTTCTCGAAACTGATATTGATGTACTCGGGCTTCTTCTCGGTGCCGCTGTTCTCCATATCCTTCTCCTTATTATTCTTATTCTTGTTGTTATCCTCGTCCTCTTTGACTTTCTCATCTCGCTCGGCAGTTTTCATATCCGCCACCTCGACAACGCCCGCCTCGGCCTCACGGTCGGCGGCGATATCCTTGCGCTTGGATGCGGCATCGACTTCCGATTGGACGAGGTCTCCGAGACTCATCATCTTCCCAGTCGGTTTTCTCACCGTTTCGAGATGGATGCCGCCGTAGCCGTCCTCTAGTGCGCGGTCGACCATGCCCTCGAGCTTCGCTCGCATCTCGCTTCCCTCCGGGAGCTGCCTGATGGCCTCCTGCACGCTGATTGCGGCATTCTTGAAGCCGGCGACGACCTTCTCGCAATCGATGTCTGCATCGCCCATATCGACGTTTTCCACGGGATGCTTCTCGCGATTGAATTTGACCTCATTACGGATGATATCGATGACGTCGTGGTACCCGTAATCGAGCTGGCCGCTGATTCGCGGCCTGACCCCGCAATCCCTGAGAAAGGCTCTGAACTTTTTGAGGGTCTGCTCGGAAAGGCCTCCGCTGGGGACGAGTTCGTACTGTGCGGCGTCGAAATCGACCGCTGTCTCGATGGCGGCGCGGTAGAAGGAATCCTCGTGGTCGCCCTTGTAGCCCCAGAAGCTGTCGACCACTGGGCCGCACACGATCACGGCGTCCTGTCCGGAATCGATGGAGCGCCGGTTGAGGTCGGCCTGCATGGATGCGAGCTCGACGCAGCTTTCGAGCGAGCCGTCTGTCAGCCGAATCGCCTGTTCGTCTCCGCCCATCGCCTCGAGCTCCATGTTGCGGCGGCAGGAGGGTACGGCGCTGGCGCTGTAGCCCATCTCGGTGAGTGCGCCGGCGATGAGGTTGCCGAGCGTGTTGGTGTTCGGGCCGTGCAGGTTGATGACCAAGGCCATGGTGACTCCAATCGCTTCACGTTGCGTATTTGATTCAGAGTATGGAAGCCGAGAGATTCTAGGCGGGACGGTGGGACGAAAGTAGAGGGCGGGAAACCGCCTTAACGGCATCCCGCCCTCAATGGGAGATTTGTAATCCTAGTAGTTCGCCAGATGTTCCGCGGCGTCGAGCATGGGCAGGCCGACGCCTTCCATGCCGTAGCGCAAAGATTGGGCCTCATCGGTCTTCTCATCGCAGAGCGAATCGAGGCTCTGCTCGCTACCCAGCAACTTATCGGGATCCATATACGGCGCGGCGGCCACGGATACGACCAGCTCGACGATGTCCCTATTCTCATCGATGACGGCGGGCAGCTCGATATCCTCGATATCGCCCTCGAATCCTTCGGACCGCAAAGGCTCCAAGATAACCGAATCGTAATCGTTCTGGTTTCGCGAATTATTCGGGCAATAGAAATAACAGGGTTCACCTTCGACCGTCACCGTGCCGGTAACGAAACCGTCATCGTTGTAGCTGTCAATTTCGACCCCGATATCCGGTCCCTGTGTGCGGGCTTGCTCCTTCGCCTGCGCCCACTCGGCAATACGCGCCCGTTCTTCAGGCTCGAGCCCGAAGCGATCGGCCATAGTGTCGTCCTTGACGAGCGTTTCGAGAAGCAGGTTCTTGTCCTGGAAGCCGTGCTGCCTATACATGTCTACTCTCCGATCTCCGAATTATCGCGCTGCTCGTCTTCACGGTGACGATCGCCCGTATCGACGGCCTGCACTGCGCAGGCCACCTCGTTTCTGTCCTCGCACATATCGTCCAAGCTCTCGCCGAAACCGGCGAGATCGTTGACGAACTGCCCGCAGAAATCGTGCGCCTCGTCAAGGTCGGCACAGAAGCGACCGTTGCCGCAATCATGCCCATCGGTGAGTACCTTCACATCGAATCGCGCCCCTTGGTCATATGCGAACGAATCCCGCTTGATCTCGGAAATCTGGAACTCCGTTTTCACGCCGTTGTGATTCATGATGTACTCCTCAGCCGGGAAACCACCCACCTTCTCGGCCCACTTCGGCTTGGAGCACATCTCGGGGTTGTCCCACAGGTCGTGGATGAACGCGTTCTCATCGCCTTCTCGGTAGACGAACCCCATCGCCTCGACGCCGTCCTCCGGTAGATAGAATCCACCATCCATCTGGTAATCCGAATAGAGGCGCTCGCCCTTGTCGGTCAGCTGGCGCATCTCAACGAGCGCACGCCCATCGTGGTGCGCACCGGTCAGGAACAGCGACCCGTTCTCATCCCAGATGCCGTCGATTTCACAATCGGCGAAGATGTTGTTCCCGCCATGCCAGCTAGGCGATGTATCGACTGCTTCCTCGAAGTTATCGTAGACGGTGATTCCGCCGCGCGGACCATCATAGCGACCGTTGCCGCCTTTGACGAGGATGGAGTTTCCCCAGCTATCATTGATTTTTTCAGATTGGTTGACGCTTCCGGAACCGAAGAACTCTCCGAGATACTTGGAAACCTCGCCGAAATCGTCACCTAGTTCAGCATCGAATTCAAAGCGTTGCTTAGTTTCGAGATTGACATGTTTCTCGAGGACACGGCCATTTTCCACGTCGAAGCCCATCTTCTCGAGAGCCGATGAGATGTACTTACATCCTAGAGCCTCATTGGCAAGTGTCGCGCAATATGTCTCGCTGCAAAGCTCGACATTGAACAGATTATCCAACGCCTCGATTTCGTCATCATCGAGTACCTGCGACAGCGCATCCATGTTCTTCTCGCAGGCTGCCGTCAGCTGGTCTGCACGCTCCGCCGACAGTCCTCGGCCGTGTTCCTCGCGAAACCTCGCCTGGACTTCCTCGGTGTTGCAACCATCGGCATACTTGTGATAATTCTCGACGGCAGCGTATACCGCATTGGCAAGGTCAATCTTATCGGCATCGATATCGTCGAGCTTGGAGAAGGATAGCGCCGCCTTGTCCTGACCGCGGCTCAACTCGACCTCGATGTCGTTTCCGAGCTTTCGCACAGAGCAGTCCACCTCGTTGATGATCTCGAACGGGTCATTCGCATCGACCATCAGCTCGATATCCGAACTGATGTCCTCAAGGTCATATCGACTGGCATTGCCAAGCCAATCGATGATATCGTCGATGTTGTCGCGGGCATCCTCGAGAAGGCTTGCCTTGCTGACGCTCTCGAGATGCCCATAGCCATTGAGGCGGAAGAAATCGGCATCCTGATCGACATGGCGGGCTTCATTAAGCGCTTGCGCCACGTCCCAATCGTTGGCCTCGGCGGCTTCCTCCACAGATCCATATGTATCGAATTGCCCGTATTCATTCGCCGCATCCCATGCTTTCGCACAGTCCAGCAAATCGTTATCGTCTGCGTGATTGAGCAGGTAGTCTTTCAAGCCGACACGGTTCATGGTTTCCTCCTAGCAGCTAAATTCGTTACATCCAAATCATCGCAACCGCCCCGAATCGAACCGGTTGCGGGACACAAGTAGCTGACGCAATTGTGTAACTTGATTCCACATATGCGTCATGCCTGGTTAGCAGGAACCCTGGGGTTCTCCTCCGGCATGTATTTCCTTGATTTCTTATTCTTCTTATTATTATTTTTCTATCCCTGTAGCTCGGTAGCTCGCTACGCAGCTACCGAGCTACATCGCTACACGCAATATCGAGACGTCAGCGGCTCTGATCCGTCCGCTCCCCACAGTCCTCGCCGACGTCGAGCGAAGACTCCTCGACCTTGGCGGCGGCGAGTTCATCGAGGGACTCGCCCTCGCCGAGTCCCATCTCGAATTCGATAACCGCAGCATCGACCTTCATTTCGACTTCTGTGAGTGCGAGGATTGATGGCATGGTGCAGAGCGGGTCATCGAAGACCTTCTCGACCGCCTCGCTGGGCGTATCGGAGATGAAGCCGTCCTCGTCGCGGAGCGAATCGACGGCGCTGGGAGTGAGCTCGCGGAACGTCAGAAGGGTCGGCGGTTCACTGTAGACCTTGAGGGCGAGGGTATCTCCGCTCTTGCCCCAGTCGGCCCCATCGCGGGAATAGGGGGTCTCGTCCTCGAGCTGGTCGATACAGCTGAGAAGGCCGTCTCCTCCCAGCAGGAAGTAATCCTGACCGCCATCCGCACCGGATGTGCGCTGCACGGCGAAATACATTTGGCACTCAGATGCCCATTCCCCCTGATCGTCCTTGGGGAACATGATTTCATCGAGCGCGTTGATGGCTGCGGTGGTGACGGTACGCGGGCCCGCGAGCTCGTCCTCCTGGTATTCGGTTCGCGCCTTGCCCCCGAATGGCGTGAAATCGTCCATTTTGTTCTCAAGCTGGCTCATGGCAAGTCCTTTCAAAGCGGTTTACTGCGTCCATATTCGGCGTTTGCCGGCCGCCGGTTCGGTATCGGGACACAAGTAGCTCCGTGGTTGCGTAGCTGGTTTCCGCATCGACATCGCGGCCGATGGGCTAAAGCCTCGGGGATCTTCCCAGCCACATGTCTCCTCGATTTCCCCTATTTTTTCTTTTTCAGATTTATCTTCTTCTTATTATTATTTTTCTTATTCTTATTGTTTTTCATCCTTATATCCGTACGTCTCGATAGCGCCCCATGCGCACCCTCGAGATGCACACGGAGACACCGGAACGGGAGTACCCGTCCAAACAGGCACTCCAGCATTTCGCCTGCCTACTTGGAATCGCCTTCCGTGAGCCTGCTCGGCAAAATCTTCAGCGAGGGCTCGCCGCCGCACTTGAATTTGATTTTCACGGGGGCCTGCAGGTCGTCGATATTCCAAATGGCGATGCCGCTCACGGTCTGCCCCGGCTCGACTTCGACGGACTCGGGGTTCCGATAGTTGCCGTCTTCATTGTACAGGGCGCCGAACTGCAGAGTCTCGCCTTCCTGTGATGCTGAAAGCAGGTCGATGGGCGAGATGACGGTCTTCTCACTCGATTTATTTGTCAGGAGGAGGTCGCAGACGAGCACCTTCTGCTGTCCGAGCGAGCCGGAGGAGGCTCCCGTCGCAGTCGAGGCATCGACGTTCCAAGACCCCCTGCCTAGGCGGTAACCGGTGACGCTGATATTCACCGAGGAACGGTCGGCTTCCATACTTGCCGATTGCGGGATATTGGATTGCTCGATGTTGACGCAGCCGCCCAGACCGTCGACCGCGATGCCGAAAGCGACCGCGACCGCGGTCGCGGTGAGAATTGATCGCTTCATGTCATGTCCTGTCTATCTTTAAAGGCCACTTGGGGCATGGCCGTTAACAGAATGATAGCACAGCGACAATCCATAAGGCGAAACTCGGTGCATTGTTTTAAAACGTTTCTGCTTCTCGCTATGCGACCCCAGCCAGTATCATGCCGAGAATCACACCGGACAGGTTGCAGGCGCAATGCACGATGGTGCTCGAGACGATGCCGTCGCGTTGGCGAAGGCCGCCCAGAACCAGGCCGCAGACGAAGGCATAGGCCGACTGCACGATATTGAAATGGAATGCGGCGAACAGCACCGCCTGGATGAGATTCGCGGCCCAAAACGGAAGTCCACGCCGCTCCAGCGCCGTCAGCGACACGCCGCGAAAACACAGCTCCTCGGCAAGCGGATCGATGACGGCGAGCCGAAGCAGATAGGGGAGCGTGATGGCGGCCGTGGCGCCCGTGTCGACCTTGGAGAGCAAGGAGATGGCGCCGACCGAGACGGCCTGCAGCAGGACTCCCGCACTGACAGCGGAAAGCACGGCGGGCAGGTCCAACCCATGCCCCAGGCTGTCGATGCCGAGGCCCGCAGACCGATACAGCCGTACCATGGCCATAAGAACGATTATCGATGAGATGGCATGCGCGATATCGTCGGTCAGCCCTAGAGAAAGGGTCACCAACCCCGCAACGAAAAGCGAGATACCGAAAAGCGCGGGCGCGATGAATGCATAGCGCAGGGGGATGTCATTGCTCATGGTACCGACCCCTATCTGGCACGGATTGCCTTGCCTGCGCACAGGCGCCTGCCGATGGCACGGACACCCTTCACGCAGACAAAGATGCCGCCCGCGGCGATGACGGCGGTCGCGGCGAGCGCGACGAGGCCGAGGGCGACCGTGCCGCCGTCGATTCGCATCTCGTCCGCGAGCGCTTCCTGCGCGATATAGCCGGCAAATCCGAAGGAGCCAAGGCAAGAGAGCCCCGTCATGACGGCACAGCGCTCCGTGTCGTTCCAGGATTCCGTATGGGGCCTGATGGAGAACAGGAATCCATCGGCCATATCGACCGGCTCACCGACCTCCAGCCCGTTGGACTCGAACAGGGGACGGATAAGTCGGAACGCCTCCCCGTTCGTCACGCGCTTCGGATGCACGGCTTTCCTGAGCACAATTACCGTAAGCTCACTCACATCGCTCATAGCAAATCTCCTTAGCCCAAATCATCGATGACGTTCCGAATGCTGTAGTCCGATTGGACTTCATTCGGGAAGGAATACTTGAGCAGCGCGAGGGCTGTATAGCGAACCGACATGCGCATAATCTCATTGGGGACGAGCGCGGTGAATCTGCAGTAGCGGTTGACGGTCTCGTCCTCATCGGGCGAAAAGCCGCGGGCGAAACCATACCTCATGCGGTCGGACGGACGAATGCCGTCTGAGTTGCGGGTCAGCGGGGAAGGCTTGACGAAGGGGAGCTGCTCTGCGAGAAGCGGATCCCAATCGCATTCGATGCGATAACCGCTCATAAGCTCAAAGATGGCGAGGTTGAAGGAGTTTCTGATCTGTCCGTCATCCGGCCAGGTGCAGTCGTCCAGCAGGTCGATCGCAGTTCCGGCGGTATGGTATTCATCCGGCAGGTAGTCGAGGACGAACGTCACGACGGCTCCCAAAAGATCTGCCGCCGCATTGCGAAACAGGGAATCGCCCACAAATAGGGAATCGCCCGTACTTTCACCATAGCGCTCAAGAATCCCGGCGATGAAGCCGTTCACCTCGGCGATCTCGGTCGGAAAGCACGCCTGCTCGGTTCCCGAGGATTCCTTATCTTTGTTGTCCTTGTCCTTGTTCATTTCCTTTTTCCCTTCTCATCGAATATGAACTCGACCTTGCCCGACTTATCTGCGGCCAGCCTGAGCTTCGCGCTGAATTCCTTGCCGGCCTTGGATTTGAAGCCGGAGATCTTCCCGGTCGTGTCTCCATCGAGCAGCTTTGCGAGCTGTGCCGCGGTCAGCTTCTTGCCGGCCACGGTCTTCCAAATCGAGAAGCCGCAGCCTTCGGTCTGGACCCACTTGCCGTCATCGTCTCGCTTGCCCTTGTTGGAGGAACAGCTGCATGCCTTGGCCTTGGGTCCCCGGTCGATGACATCCGCGCCGCAACGGGGACATTTCCCGAGCACCTTGGATCCCGCAGATCCGAGGCTGCCCAATTTCTCGCCGTTCCTCTTCATGACCTCGAGGTCGTGGATGACCATGTCGGTGACGGAATTCACCACCTCGTCAGCATCGAGCTCGAACCTGCCGACCGCCTCCATCTGGTTGAAGAGCTTCTCGGTGGCTTCAGGCGATGCTATCCGGCACCCATCGAGCAACTTATAGGAGATGGCGCCGCAATCAGTGAGCGACAGCGTGCCCTTCTTCTCCCTCATGAGGGCGCGGTCCTCGTCCTTGGTTATCTCGGCGAGGGTACTGGTGCGCGTGGCACCAGTACCGACGTTGTACTTCTCAAGCCGCTTCGTGAGCCATTTCATGGTCGGCTTCTGCGGGCGCTTGTTGGCGCCCTCGAAACAGAACGGCGCGGCGGTCTTGCCGAATTCGGCTGTGTTCTCCTTCTCGGCGCCCTCCTGGGCTTCCTCCTGCGAGGCATCGGAATCGAAAATCGCCTTGAACCCACGCGACAGCGGCACCTGCGTCGACCCCGTGAACTCGGGAAAATCCGCCACGTGTGCCTTTACGAGTTCGTACTCATAGTCCTCGGCGAGCATCGACAGGTAGTTCTTGGCGAGCACCACGTAGATGTCGCGGGCGCACCTGCCGTACTTGTCGAGCGCCTCGAGGCTCGACGGCACGTTCACGCCGGGTCGGTTGGCTCCGTGCGCCCCGCCCTCCTTGACATGCGATTTGCGGGCGGTCCTGTGTGAGCAGACAGCCGGGTCGACCCCGACGACTGCGCAGATCCTGTCCACCAAGGGAAGCAGCTCATTGAATTGCTCCGGTGTGATCTGCTTGTCCTCGGTGCGTGGGTAGCTCACCACCTGGTCCTCATACATCTTCTGATAGCATGCCAGCACGTCCGCGGGCTTATGCCCGCGCCTCGCGAGGATGCCGGACAGCCCCGCGAGGTCGAGCAGCTTGCCGGGCGCGGTATGCTTTTTCGTCCTAGAGTCCTCGATCACGCGCGACTCATGGAAAGGACTCAGGTCGACCTTGTCGGCGGAATCGAGACGCCACCCGTCTCCGTCCTCATAGGTGCGTGCGAAGACGTTGCCGTTCTCGTCTCGGAAACGTGCCTCGAAGAACGGCTTCTTGACATAGCCGTTGTACGCCTCGAGCTGGTCGCCCGTGAGCTTCACCATGACCGACTTCAGGCGCCCCTCGCGCACGACCGTTCGAAACCCATGGTCGCGGGCGATACAGGTGGCGGCACGCACGAACTGCATCGACGCGAGATCCCAGCGCTCGCGCACATGCGCCTTGACGAAGTCACCGTCCTCCTCCATGGCCCCGAGGGCCTTACGGCCCCTGAAGGCCTTCTGGACGCTCGCGGCAGCCTCGTCGGTGAAGTACATGCGGCTGGTCTTGCCGCGCCAATTACACTTCTCAAGTGCCTCCCAAGCCAGAAGCTCGCCCTCGCCGGAGGGGTCCACATCGGTCGCGATGCAGACCTCGTCAATCCCCGAGAGTTCGCGTTTCAGCTCCGAGATGACATCTGAGCAACCCTTAAGCACGCCCTTCTTCCAACTGAACTGCGCAAGGTCCCAGGGCAGGCCCGCGAGCGACCATTTCTGCATGCCTTCCGCCTGCTCGGCGGGAACCTGCTTGTCGGGCGGCAGCAGGCCCATGACGTGTCCCCTGAGGGCGCATATCTTGTATTGCGCACCGGCATACGAGCCGGAACTTCCCCCGAGTGCCTTCGCGAAGTTACGCTTCGCGCTCGGTTTCTCCGCGAGTATGAGGATCAACGCGGCTCCTTTCTTGGGAGGGAAGGGTGGTATGGGCGTTTTTGTCTTTCCATGCGGAGTCAATCTCTCGCGCCTTCAGCACGGCGCGGAGCATGGGCCCCTCATCGCATCCCATGAGCCAGTCGCAGGGCACGCCGAGGGCGAGCGCCAGCCGCAGGATGCATTCGTAGTTCGGAAGCCGCGTCCCCGACAGGTACTTCTTGAAGGAATCCTTGCTGATGCCGCAGACGCGACCGAGTTGATACAGGTTCTCGTAACCGCATGCCTCGGCGGCCCTGCGCAGACGCACCTTGAAGCGTGCCTTGCGCAGGGCGACCGTACGGTCGGTATCGGGATCGGCCGCGACCATGGCTATCAGCCGCCCAGAATACTGCGGGCGATTTGGGTCGATTTCAGAAGCGTCATGGCGAGGACGAGGCATGCGGCAATCACCTTGACGAGAACGCCGAGCGTGTCCGTGACGCTGATGCCGTGGCTGATATCGCCCGCGACCGACACGACGATGAACGGGAACATGTAGAGGACGACGATCATGATGACGCCGGCGAGGCAGAGAGATAGGAATTGTTTGAGATATCCCCATCCCCAGCTGCGGGTCTCGTCGAAGCCCATGAGGGCAAACGGGATTGGGGCGAACATGGCGGTCAGGTAGATCTCGAGGGCGCGGCCGATCATCATGTAATAGGAGATGACGACTGCGAAGGACCCGACAACCCAAGCGAGCAGGCACTCCAGGCAGATGATGAGACCCTGGATGAACTGGGTGTCGTCCGCGAACTTGATGAGCGTATCGTTGCCCGCCCAGGTATGGATGACATCGGCGGCACTGCCCATCGAACCCGCCGTGGTATTGGCTGACTTGATGATTCCTAGAACCATCGTGTAGAGGTCCCTTACGATACCCAGGCCGTTGCGAACCATATACATCATGACGGCGCACCAGACGAATAGCGAGATGACCTCGCGAACGGAAGGCATCATGCCGCCGCCTTGATCCATCTTCTTTGCGATTTTCAGAAGCTGGAGAAGCATGCCCATGGCGAGCAGCGTTGCCGCGACCGGCTTGATGGCGGCATCGGAGACGTTCTCGATGAAGGTGGACAGGCTGAACCTACCGCCGTAGGATCCGAGAAGGTTATCGAACCCGAGCAGCAGGTCGGAAGACTTGAGGCTGGACTCGATTCCCTGGAACAGGGCCTTGAGGAAACCGTTTGCCAGAGGCTCGACCGTCTGCTCTTGAAGTACTTTGAGAAGGGCGGTGAAGGCGCTGCCGACCCAGTCGCAAATCGCGCCCGCGACGGTCGTGACGATATCGTCAAGCCCCCAAGCAGATGCGCCCCGGGGGGCGGCGAGAATCCCGATTGCGAAGACCGCGAGGGAAATCGCAAACGTCGCGATGGCCCGCCTATATGATGGGCTGCTGACACGGTCGAGGCGTTTGGTCAACGAGCTGCATACCGAGGCTATGGCGCTTTTCGACTTGTTGACGATACCCTCGTTGCGGGCATAGCCCAAGGCGTCGAACCTGATTGCGGCGGCGTCCGTCATTGGACATCGACCTCCTCGAACTCATGCGTGTCGGTGTGATAGGTGACGTTGATGCGGGTACTGCTGTCGCCATCGCCCGTATTGGCATTCCTGATGCCGAAGCTGAACGTCTTGACCCCGTTTGCGAAGACATCGGTCACGGCACCGTCCCAGACGAGTTCAGTGGTGGTCGAGTGGTTGGCAAGCAGGTACTCGATGAGTGACTTTCGGAGCTCTTTGGTGTGGCCGCCAATTGCCTTCTTGAAGTTCTCGTCCTTGAGGGCGGGAATCGAGACATCTTCGCAGGAGCGGCTGTTGGTGTAGCCCCCCTCGTTGTGAAAAAGGTCACAGGAGATATCGTGATATTCATCATTGCCCTCGCCGTCGGCGGCGGGGTTGACGGTCGAGAGGGTCATGATATGGGACTTGCCTTCGGAATCGATGACGGACAGCACGTTCCACGAGAGGGCTCCGGACTGGTCGGCGCCGAGTGTATCCGCTGCAGTGATGGCGAAGGACTGCTTTTTGGTGACCGTCTTGGTTTTATCGCTGTCGGTACTACCGTATTTTTCGGTAATGATGCCATCCTTGATGGTCATCGAACCCGTACCGTCGATGGCGCCCCATTTTGAGTTCTCGAGGGTGGCCACGATACCCAGTGTGGCATCGTCATAGTCCTTGGTTACGTCCCGCTGTGCTTCGGACAGCGAGACTTTCTCTTTTTGGCCGCCATCGGTGCCGGCATCTTCCGAACGTTCGACCTGAACATGCTGCTCGGTCGGGGGATTGCCGCCGCCTCCGTGAGCGACGCACGACGTGATGCCGTTCATCGCGATGAAGAGAACGATGCCCGCGGCGACTGCGACGATGGCCGTATTGTTCTTAAGAAATTCGAAAAACCTATCCATCCTGTCTCCTTTCCTCATCATGGCTATTGCGAGAGGTCGATGCCTCCGAGCCAGCCCCATCTGCATCCGGTGCCTGCACCGTAGAATCTGATAAAGGTATCCAGGCTCTTAACCGTGATGGGTCCTTCGTTGCTCATGACTTTGTTGTTACCGATGTAGATGCCGACGTGTCCGTATGTGAGTCCCGCCGATCCGGTACCCGGGTGGGAGACATCGGCGATGATCATCCCGACCTTGAGTTCGTTTCGGTTGGAGCTATGGCACCAAGAGCGACACATATCGCAGGCGTTGCCCCCGTAGAAGCCGTAGCCCGCGTTCCTGAAGACGTTGGAGACCCATGCGGCACACAGGCCTTGACCGGGTGTCGGCGTCGCATAAGCCGAGTTGACGATTGCCTGCTGGCGGGCTGTGGCTCCTGCGATTTGCGGGGCGCCTCCATTGGCACCATGGTCGCCATCGGCATCCCCGCCATTCTGCAGCGCCTCGAGATACCTTTCAGCGGCATCGTAACGAACCTTCAGGCGGGGGATACCTGCGACCTCCCAGCCATAGAGGAACTGGCGAACGGCGTCTTTGACATCGGTTGCTGCCAAAAAGCCCCTTTTCGAGCCTTCGACATAGGAGCCGGAAGGCGGGTCCTCGGACATTGATTCGGGCGAGTGGTCATACGTGTTGATGTGGTAACCGCTCCACCAATTTGATTGCCACTTGTCGTGATCCCAGAAAAAATCAAGTTGGACACCGACGTCGGTCCAAGACTTACCGACTGAATTGGCGTAGTTCACGAGATTGGTGTGACGGCCGTTCGTCCATTGGCAAAGTCCGATGCCGTTGGCGTTCGTTCCGCCGCCTTCTTCCGAACCGGCATGCATGCCGCTCTCTCCATACATATTGCCCATGATGGCGGCGATCTGCACGTCATCGAGTCCCTTCTCCCTGAAGAAGGTTGCGACCTGGGTCTCGGTCTCATTCAGGCCTTGGACGGTTGCCTGACTCGGATCGCAGAAGAGCGCGACGACGAACAAGATGATGAGTAGGACGACGACGGCTATGATGGCGAAGACGGAGCTGCCGAGGGCGGCGGCAATACTACCGAATAGGCCGGACAGAAAGGAACCGATACCCTGAACGATGGCGGCGAGACTTTGAAGGGCTTGCTTGCCGGCATTTGCCAATCCGGAAACAAGTTTACTGATAAGGTTTGCCTTTTCGTTGTCGGCGGTGATTTCCCCCGCAGCGGCCTTGGTCTTTGCGATGGACATCGACCTGCGTTGCATCGACTTTGAGAAGGCGGCACGCTGCCCCTCTTCGGACGCTCGCGCCGCCTTCTTCTCTGCCTGCGACATGAGCTGCGACTTGCTGCCGCCCTTTGCCTTGGCTCGGGCGGCCTTGAAGTCCTTGGCCTTGCCGCGGACATAACGTCCGGCACGAGCGGCCTCATCGACCTTATCGAGTCCATCGAGATTGCCATCATCGTCAAGAGCAAGGATGGCGGCTTTGGACGCCTCGGCGGAGGACGAGAAGAACCCGCGTGCTCCGACCTGCTTGCCGGCAGCTCTACTGGCTTTGATGGAGCGTCCCGCGGCCACGGCGGCACGGGCAGACGAGCGGATAGTCGAACCGGCCACCGAATCGTCTCCGATGGAGGCGACGGCGGAATTGACGGCCGCGTTGGCTGCCGCAGATTTGAAATTCGCCACCGCCTGGGCTCTCTTCTCGGCCTTGGTGATGAACTCCGAAGCCTCCCTATGGGCCGCGACCAGCTCGTCTGAGGCGGCTCGGACATTCTCCTTATCGGAGATGACCTTGCGGGCGGCGGTGCGCACGCTGTCGGGGGTATCTGAATACTTGGAGACGGCAGCGGTTTTGTCGCCGGCGGCGGCACCGCCGCTGCGCTTGACGGCATGCCTGGAAGGGTTGCCCGCCGCCTCGCGCTCTGTTTGTGCCACAAACCCGAAGTCGCGTGAATCGGATACTCCGGCTCGCTCGATGGAATCGGCACCTGTGCCAAGACCGCCCTTGAAGTCCTTGGCCCTCTCGGCGGAATCGGAGAAGGCGGATGTTTGGTTGCCCGAACTCCATCCCGATGCGTCAAGCGTCTCCAAGGCATCCTTCTCGGCAGCGGCGAAGTCCTGCTTCGCCTGCACATAGGCGACCCTCGAGTTGTCGAGGTTTTCCTGAATCTTCTTGCTGAGGTGTACGTCTTTTGTGGTGCCGCCGGAAAACATATCGGCGGATACCCACGATGCGGATGGACTCCGCCTCGCACCGAACCCGACCGCCTCCGACACGGAAACGGCTTTATCCTCTGCGGGGGCGTTGGTTCCGGCCATAGGGGCGGCAACGCCAAGAGACTGCTGTCCAGCCTGCGGGGTACCCGGGTTCTGCCTGAGACCGCCTGCCGGCTGTTCGATTCCGGTCCTGCCGGAATCGTAGGCGCCGGAGAAGGCATCGCCGGCATCCGCCTGCACGGACACGGCGGTGCCCTCGATGAAATCACGCGAACCGGCGATGCCGGCTGCATCGACCCCGTCGATGGAGGTCATCATATTCTGCTGTGCCGCGGCACGCCGGGCAGCGCTGTCGGCGAATGGGCCACCGGATGTCTGTTGCTCTATGCGGGAGCTGAAGCCGGAGGGGACTTGTTGAATCGGCTGCGCGGCGACTGAAGGATCGGCTTGCTGGGGCTGACTGAAGCCCTGCCCCGCACCGCTTGCGGTCTGGTCGAATCCGGTCCTGCCGGCATCGTAGGCACCTGAGAAGGCATCGCGGGTATCGACTTGCACGGAGGCCGAGACGTCGGTGCCGAACTCGGATGAGCGGGCGACGCCCGATTGTGCGAGCGCATCGACGCCCGTGTTCATGCCGACCTTGAATCCGTCCTGTTCGCTTTGGCGGTCACCGAAAGAGGTGCCGAAGGTATCTTGGGCGCTCTGGGTGCTGAAATTCAAGGCGTTCGGCGAGAGGACCGTATGTTGGGGCTCTTGCGTGACCGATACTGTCGTATTGACGGTGTTGGCGGCGCTGGCTCCTGCAGTATAACCGGATCCGATCGCCTCGGTATGGCGGGAGAAATCCGCGACATTGTTGGAGGTCCTTCGCATACTGTCGTCATATGCCGCCGCGGTCTGCTGCTGGCGCTCGATTTCAGAGGACACGCCCGCTACGCTGCTATTTTTCAAATTGGACGCAGCACTTGAGTTTCCATTTTTGGAAGCGTCTGGCAAGATGTCCTCCTTTCGGAATCGATGTGGCTACGGTGTCGAAGTATCGGCCCGGCGGCCGTAAACATGGGGGCAGTTGCCGCTGCGGCAACTGCCCGTCTCCACATTTGGCTAATCGGCGGATTCGCCCTCTGAATCCTGGGAAGCCTGTTTAGACTCAGTGCGCTTTTTCTTGCGCCCGCGAACGCGCTTGCGGCGGCGGAATTCATCCTGAGGGGCGATATTCTCAGCTACGCCGCCATGTTTGGCGGCCTCGAGGGCCTCGCGAGCCTTCTTCTCCGCCCACTCGTTCGGGTCGGTCGAGAACAGCTCGTAGAGATGGTTGTCGGTCGGGAACTCGCCCTTGATCGGCACGCGGGCGGAGCCGAAGACCAGAAGTCCCCAACCGCGTGGTGCCCCCTCGTCGATGCAGGCGACCTCGAGGGGGGACAGGCCCAAGGCATCCGCCCAGTAATCGCGGTCCTCCTTGGACTGCTTCAGCAGCATGATGAAGTCGGAGTTCTTGACGATGGCGTTGGCGTCCTGGTTGCGGATCATGGATTCGGTCGACTGCGTGATGCCCGTCAGGTACATGCCGAACTTACGGCACTCGTTGGCGAATCGGCGGAAGTAGTTGAGGACCGACGGGTACTTGAACAGCGATTCCATCTCCTCGATGTACAGCCATGTCCTTCGCCCGTGGTCGAAGTTGCTGTACATGATGTTTCGCACCGTCTCGCAGAACGAGATCAGCGCGAAGACGAGCATGGAGTCGGGCACGTCCTTGAAGTTCAGGCCGACGGTGCGGGCCGTGAGGTCGATGTCGGTCTCATGGTTGAAGAAGTTCGAGTAGCCGCTGACGAAACGCTCGTAGCGAAGGGCGATGTTCTGCGCCATCGGCTCGGGCTGGCGCTTCAGCTCCTCGTAGAAATCTTCGAGGATGGGCTCACGACCGCCCTCCATGTTGTAGCGGCGGAAGATGTTCTCGACGCAGCGTTGGATGATGGAGCGTTCCTCCTCGGAGAACACCGTCATGGTCTCGTTGGCCGCGGCCGCCGCCTGCGCGATCATGGCGTCCGCCTTGAAGGCGACCTGCGTGCCGAAATCCTCGGATTCGCGGCGCTTGTCCATGCCGAGCGGATTCAGGTGCGCATTGAGGCCGACGCCGAAGGACGCATAGGTACCGCCCGCATGCTCGACCAGCAGCTTGTATTCGCCGGCGCGGTCGAAGATGATCACCTGGTCGTCGGGTTTCGAGAGCAGCGTTCCCTCTATCTCGTTCTTTGCGAAGAATCCCTTGCCAGATCCCGTCTTGCCGGAGATGAAGCCGACGGGACTTGCCAGGTTGGCTCGATTGCCGAACACGAGGTTGTTCGACAGTTTGTTCTGGTAGTACCAGCTACCGCCCTCCTGTTCGAGCTCCTGGGTGGCGAAAGGGACGAAGATGCACGCCTCCGACGTGGTGAAGGGTCGCGAGATCTCGATATGGTTGAGTCCGAGGGGCAGGATCGAGTTCAGACCCTGGCGCTGGCGGTACTCGAGGGTCTCGACCTGCACGCCCGCAGAGGACGCGACATCGAGGATCTGCAGCACCTGCTCGGTCAGCTTTTCGGGGGACTCCGCCCACGTGAAGATGAGACCGGAGAACATGAAGAGGTGCTGCTGCTGTCCCTGGAGCTGTGTCAGCAGGTCCTCGGTCTCTTCGCGTGAATAGCGCAGTTCGGAGGGCAGGATCGAATAGTCGTAGCCCTGCTGGACGGCCTTCTTCTGCTCCTCGATGGTCTCGGCATCGATCCACGCGCGGCGGGTCTTGACGAAGTTGATTGCCTTGGCCTTCTCCATGGGCTGGAGGTACCAAGTCACCTCGATGGGCATCGACATGTTCACGAGGTTCGCGACGACCGTGTCCTCGAGGGGGGAGTCGTACTTGCGCATGACCAGGACCTGGCAGTACTTATCGTCGACCTTGAAGTACATGTTCGAGCCGTCGGGCTTGAAGTTGATGCTCATCGGCGCGATGAAGTCCTTGGAGCTGTCGGGGCTGTAGATCGACAGGTCGCGCTCGTAATCAAACGAGAACTTACGGTCTGGACGCAGCAGGGACTGGAGTACGGAAAGTCGCTCGAGACCCGTCATCGGCGTGACATCGCAGCGGATCTGCTCGAAATTGCCCGTAAGATCGGTATTGATGCGCGAGAAGCGCGTGCGTGCCTCGATGGGGTTGTTCGCATGGATGCCGATCGTCATATAGCGGGCGCGTTTGATGTTCGACACGCCCTCCGCGAGTTTATCGGAGAGCACCTCGTTCATCGTCTCGGCATCCTCCTTGAGGACGTCGTTTGCCTGGCGTGACGGGTCGTAGAACTGACGGTCGCGGATCTGGTCGTGGCGCAGAGGGGTGTTGATGACGGAGAACTGCACCGTGGTGTCGGCGGGGAAATAGTTGTAGATATCGCACATCGATGCGAGGATGGTCTTCTGGTCGTCATCGCGGGCGTTCTGATAGGTGATATCGTCGAAGGAGAGGGTTTCGGAATAATATCCGTCCTCGACCTCGCAGATGCCGTTCTCGAACATTCGGTTGTAGCCGATCGCATCGACCACGTTCTTCGCGTTGTCGCGGCGGCGGCGCTGCTCGGCGGTGAGTTTATCGCTCTTTGAGCTACGCTCCTTGAGCTTTTTGGTCACCTCGGCAGCGCTTTTCGCCTGTGTGCGCTCGGCCTCCTTCGCCGCGGCGCGGGCATCGCGGATCTCGTTGCGCTTGCCGGCGAGCTCTCGGTCGAGTTCCCTATGCACTTTCTTGACATAGCGCTTGCGTTCCCGCTTGCTCATCTTCGCGTACTCGGGGTCGAGCTCGAAACCGACCTCGCCCGGTTTGCGAAGGCCGGCGGCGAGCGTCTCCATGTTCTTGAAGCTCTCGTCATTATTAGCCATTAGTCGCTCCAAAAGTCTTCAATCTGTCTCTTGTTGGGGTCTGTGATATTCATCGGCTCGAGCTGCCCGCCGGGTTCCCACATCTCGATGCCGTTGGTCTTGTAGAGCTTCGAGAGTTCCTTGCCGTTGGCGCATTTCCGCTCATCGGCGTATGCCTTCTTAAGGGCATCCGCCTCGGCCTTGAATTCGCCGCGGTTGCTGGCGCTGACGTATACGAGGCACTGCTCGTTGAAGTTGTGCGCGAGCCACAGAGGCGCGAACTTCTCGAAATTCAATCCGTGGGGCGTATAGAAGCCGACCAAGGCGGCAGGTGCGGCGGCAAGCCAGACGAGGTAGATGACATCGTTGATATCCACATGGAACACAAACGTGCAGAGCATGCCGAAAGCCAAGGCACTGCCCACGGCCGCCCCGATGCAGATGATCGTGCGTGCGGTGAGGCCGCCGATGACTTTGGGCTGATACTCGGTTACATCCTTGTGGACAGGTACCGACAGCACCCGCTTAGCCTCGCACCCAGCTGGTGTCGAGCGTACCGAAATAAAGCGCTGCGGCGGAGACGATTACGCCGCCGATCAGTGTGCCGACGCCTGCGGCGATGGCGGCGCCGTTACCGGATGCGCCGTTGTGGACGTTGATGCCGATGGTGACGCCGCCCCAGACGACCATGATGGCACCGAGCATCTGGATGCCGCCCTTGAGCAGTCCGGTGATATTGCCGAGGATGCCGCCCGCGGAATCGAGTTGACCGAGTTGGACGGTGGCGACGGCGAGGGCGTGGTAAATCGGGTTCATATGTGATCCTTTCAGGTATGTCGGCGCAGATTCGCTAAATCGACCATGTAGCTTGAAAATGCTTAATTGGTCCATTTGCGCCGAATGTGTTACTATTCCTTTGCGCCGAGAGGCGCCAGGGTGAAGAGGTTCGTGAGAACCGCTGTCATCTCCTGTCTAGCGCACCCATGAACTGTTTGGGGCCCGAAAGGGAATGCAGGTAGGCCGTTCGCGGCCGGGGTGCGCACCGCACGACAAGGCGTCGGGCCGTCTCTGGTTCGACGCTTTTCTTTTCCAGATGCTTCGACAGGCATGCGATCCTCCGTACCGGGCACGGGTCGGCGATGCGCCGACCTTATGGACGTCACGAAGATACACGGCGCGACCATACGGCTTTCAGGTCTTGCCGCTGCGGCAACATGGCAACGTTTGCGCAGGCAGTCCAACGGAATGAAGGGAAATCAGGGGTCCGGCGGCGGTTCCCGTGGACCCCTTGCACACAAGTTTTTAAAGACATCTGCCGCTATTCGCTCTTGGAGGTATCCCCTTCGTCAGGGGACTTGTAGTGCTTGCCCCCGATGGCGTTCGGGCGGGATGGTCTCGGCGATCGAATGGCCTTCGCCTTGGATTGGCTCGCGATGCGAGCGGAAAGTTCACGCTCCTCGCGGCGGCGCTTCTCCCTCATGTACTTCTTGATGTCGAACCCCGGGGTATCGGCCATCAGTTTGTAGTTCGGGTGATCTGTGAGCGGGTATTTCTCATCGACGATGGGGTTGGCGCCGTTGATGAGTACGATGCATTCGGTCTTGGGCAGTTTTGCCACCTCGGCGGGGTCGATGAGGGCTCGGCCGACGGTCTGGCCGCTCTTCGACCAGCTACCTTGGCCTCCGTGGCTCTGGGAGTAGTTCTCCTGGAATACGGTCTGCTGGCCGCAGGAATCCGAGATAAACTCGCAGGTGGAGGTCGTCCCCTTGTTAGCCTTGCCGCCGCCGAGGTACAGGACGGTATCGCAGCAGCCCACGATGGAATCGGCCGTCGCCTCGTCATAGAGTTCGGCGAGCTGGGACTTGGCCTGTAGGATGACCGACATCGCGATGTTGCGCGACCTCAGGACCGAGATGAAGCCGGAGATGTCGGCGGGAAGCGACAGGGAGCGGTACTCGTCGAGGATGAAGTTGACCGGACGGGGCAGCTTGCCGTTGTACCTCTCCAGTGCCTTGTGGCAGAGGACACGCACGGTCTGGTAGACCATCATGCCGTGGAGGAAGCCGAGCGTCCGCTGGTCGGTATCGTCGAAGATGGCGAAGATGGCATTCTTCGAGCCGGGGTCTCCGAAGCGCTCGAGGTGCATCTGGTCCTCGCCGACGACGAGCTGCTTCACTTCCGCCGCGGTGAACGGTGCAAGACGCGCGTTGCAGGTGATCAGGATCGACTTCAGCGTCTTGCCGGCTGCCGACTGGAACTTGCGGTAGTTCTCGAGGGCGTAGTCCTCGGTGGGGTCGAAGCCGCGCTTGCCGTTCTTGTGTACGTTGTCATACGGGCGCTTGTTGTCCGAATGACGGCGGAAGGCCGAAGGGACGAGGTCGAAGCGCTCGCCGTCCGCGCCGGTGTAGACGGTGATTTCCTCCGGGGCGTCGGGCGAGGTAGGGTTCTCCGCGGCGCGGTCCTGGACTTCGGGATTCTTCGGCTTGCGCTTGACGCGGCGCATGCCGGTCTCGATTTCATCGAAGATGAGGTCCAGCGGGCTCTTGTAGTTCTCATTGGACTCCGATGCCTTGGCCATCGACAGCAGCTTGAGCAGGCCGCCGATGTTGTAGTCCTTGGCGGGGCAGTAGTCGCGCATGAAGGCGATGAGTGCCATGTAGAGCATCTTCTCGGATTTTTCCCAAAACGGGTCACCCGAGCTTGACTTGGGCGGCGTCGTCATCGAGATGAGCAACCCCGCGAACGACTGGATCTCGAGGTCGGTCCTGACGTAGTGGAGCGGGTTGTAGATGAGCGAGCGGTCGGGGAAGAACGTGTTGAACGAGCGGATCTCATATCCGTTGTCCGTGAGCATGTTGCCGACGTCGAGCAGAAGGTCGCCCTTGGGGTCGGTGATGAACAGGTCGCTGTTCATCTGGCAGACGTTCGGCTTGACGAAATACCGCGTCTTGCCCGCGCCGGAGCCGCCGATGACGAGCACGTTCATGTTGCCGTCGTAGTTCATCGAGAAGCCATTGCGGCTCCATGCGCGACCGGTATTCTTGGACAGGAGCAGTGCGTTCGCGCTGCCTTCGGGGTTCTTGTCCTCGATAAACGGGGCCAGTTCCTCGGGGGTGGCCCAGCGAGCCGATCCGTGTTCCTCACCGACGCGCGTGTTCTTCTGCCCGTAGACCAGGCACACCATGGCGATTGCCCACGGGATGCAGACTCCGAGAAGCATGCCGAGCATACCGGCATCGTTCAGCAGGAGATGGAGCGGCTCTCGGGCGATAAAGCCCCACATCTCAGAAGGTGCCGCCGTGAGGCCCTCGAGCATATCGGAATAGGAATAGGCGCAGTCGATGAACCTGTTTCCGAGATAGGCGAAGGGAAGGGTTGCGGCAGCGGCACCGAGAAGCGGTGCCACCTCCCTGGTGACCTTCATTAGCGGTTCACCGTCTCGAGCGAGACGTCCCTCTCGGCCTGGGCTGCGGAACGGGATGCCACGAACGCGGCCTCCTCGGTCTTATCGCTCATCAGTTCATCGATTTCGCGCTCCTTCATGCTGACGGGCTCGTAGTCGGGGTCATCGTCGATATAATCGGCATCGCGATCGAGCTTGTCGGGCGTTCCGTCGCCGTCGCGGTCCTCGGCGGCATCGCGGATGCCGTCTCCATCGGAGTCCCCGGTGCCGGGCGCGTCCTGCCCGTCGGCATAGGGGGTGGAGAGGTCGCCGTTATGGGCGTCGGGGCGAGCCTGGACGCAATCCGCCGTGGTCTTGCTGTTGGAGATATCCTCGTGCAGCTCGGCCTTGCGGGTTTCGCGGGACAGCGTCTCGTCGGCATCGTCGGCACTCAACTCGGCATCCGATTGTGCTGCCGGCGAGGACTCCACCGTCTTCTCGGCGAGCTCCTCCTCGGCGATTTCCACGGTGGATTCGTGTCCGGTCTTGCCGTCGGCAGACGGATTTTCGATGACTTCTTCATCACGGGTCTCATCGACGTCATCGTAACTCGGCACGTAGAACCCGTCCTCACCTGAATCGAGGTCCTCGGCATCGGCATCGGCATGGACGTGCTGGTCATCGGGTGCCGGCGCTCCAACGCTTAAGTCTTCGCCCGCATGTTCATATTCTTCAGATTCGTCGCCCGCTAGGGGAGGCTCGTATTCGACGCCTATGCGGTCCTTGAAACGCTGGCGCATGAACATTTCTCCGCGCTCGGGCCCCATGGCCTCGACCTTCTGCTTTTCGAGGTTAAGGGCATCGATGGCGCGCTCGCAATCGGCATTGTCAAGAATAATCTGGTTGCCGATGTGGCGGGCGTTGATATCGTAATCCTGTAGGACGGAACAGTAATACGCAGCATTGAAGGACGCGCCCTCGTCACCGGACTCACCGAACGAGAATCGCGTGCAATTGCCATCGGGCTGGCTCTTCAGGTAGGTCGTTTTAGACTTTTCCATGTCAAGTGCATCTAAGTTCAGGGCATATGTGACCAATCGATGGTCCCTGCTGATATCCTCGATGGCATTTGAGATGACCTTGCTCTTTGGATGGATGATGAAGTGGCCGACGACGGTTGAGCTGGCAAATAGCTTGGGGGACAGTTGTTTGAGCTCTCGAAGCGTGGCTTGAGCGCCTTCGGGTGATTTAAACCACGTCTGCGTATATGGCTGGGAAGACCTCGCGCCCTTGCCGAAAAGAGCCTGACCCGCATCGGAGGGATCGCTTGCGACCATCTTGGCTCTGTCGTAAAGACTTTGACCCGCATTGGAGAGGTCCTTTGCGGTCTTCTTGGCTCTGTCGGCCTCCTCGCGTCGCTGCGTGTTCTTGTGGATTTCGTTTCTGATTAGTTCCCTGCCGAACATCTCGAGCAGGTTGAACAGTTTTGTACCCACCTCGTCTGCAATCGCTGGCATATCCTTTACCTCCGTGGATGCGCAGTGGCGAGCCCCATGCTCGACCACTGCGCAGGCTACAACGGGAGGTGAAAGCGACCGAGGGTCGTGCCGCAGCGGCTGGATTCAACCGGCTTATAGGCGGTCAACCATTGATAGGCGCTGTACGGCGCCTATCTCCACGCCCCCATGGGAACCGTTTGCCCCGCCTCGTTTTCCAAGCAGATGGATCCATCGGACTTGTAGATGATCTTTCGAACGTGGAACTTCTGGAAACCCGATCCGAAAGCGACCGTGGTTTCCTCTCCGGGCAAAAGACCGCAGGGCAACGCGAGGCTTTTGACACCGTCGGCGTCTTGCAGGGCGGCCTTCGCGCCATCCGCCCTGGATGATTCCTCGGCCAGCTTCAAATTGACGCGCTCGAGCTCTCTTGTGAGCCTGCCGGAATCCCGTTCGGCGGCACGGGCGCGGTCCTCGGCATCGGACGCCCTCGCGGCGGCCTCCGCTAGTTTCGCTTCGGCGTCCTCGAGGTCGCCTTTCAGGTTCGAGTAGGTCGCCAGCTGGCGCTTCAGGGCACCGATCTTTCCCTCGGAGGTCTCCACTTCCTCACGCAGGAGCTCTGCTGCGCGGGCCTTTCCCTCGGCCCGGTCGGCCCGCTCGCGCTCGGCCTCGACGGCCTTTTGCAGGGCCTCGAAATCGTCCCCGTGCGTATCGTTCAGGGCGGTTTCGAGTTCCCCCTGCTTGGAATCGAGCGCTTTCTGAAGCTCGGCGATTTTCCTTTCGTACTCGGCCGTGCTCTTGTCATATTTGCTCTGCGCCGCACGCGCCTGCTCGTATGCCCGCGCGTGCCCGCGCTCCAGCTCGCCGAGTTTCTGCTCGAGAACGTGGCGCTGGCGATACGACTCCTCCCGTGCCGCCTGCAAATCCGCTTGGATTAGCTCGTTCTTCTCTTGTGCGGCGGACAGGGCGGCGACGGCGTCGGCGCGGGCCTTCTGGGTCTGCGCCAGACTCTTGGCGAGGGCTTCCTTCTCCTGGGCGAGGTCGCTGAGCTTGCCGGCGCTTTCCTGATCTCTGCCGCGCAGGTGGCAGGCGCCCTCTCGCTCGGCCTCGAGGGAGGATTCGAGTTCCTCGACTCGCGCTGAGGAATCGGCGAGTCTCTTTTGTAGCTCGTCCCTTTCGGTTGAGATCGTTTCGAGCTCGACTTTGGTTTTTGCGAGACCATCGGCGAGCGTGGCATTGTCTTTTCTCAGCTCCCCGATGGTCTCATTCCCCACTCCATGAATCTTATAGATTTCATCGAGTTCGCTCTTGAGCTTCTTGATTTCCTCGCTGGACGCTCTCGAGAGGCACTCGTAATCGCTTCGGGCTTCATTGAGCAGCCTCTCGCGGTCAGCCGCCTGGCTTTGCAGGCTTGACATGCCGGCGGCGAGCTCGCTGGCACGGTCCTCGGCGTCCTGCGCTCGGGCGACGAGGCCGTTGACCTCATCGTTCGACAGCCCGCTCGTGTTCTCCATCTTGGATCGCAGGCCGAGAATCTCCTGGCGGAACTCCTCCTTCTCGATTCGCTCGCCCTCGACTTGGGCATTGAGTTCTCCGAGCCGCGTCATCAGGCTCTGCGTTTTTCTCCGCTCGGACTCAAGGGATTCGAGTGCCTCGGCATTGGCATGCTTAAGGTCCTCGACCTCGCCCGAGGAAACGGCGCATTCGGCTGACGCTTCGGCGCGTGCGACCATCGCGTCGATTCTGAGCTTGAATTCGGCGCATTCCCGCTCATGCTTGCACTTCGCGTCCGATAGCTCACCCTTCACGGTCGCGAGCTCCGCGAGGGCGAGATCGCGCTGGCGCAGGGCTTCACCGACTATGCGTCTCGCCTCAGCCCGCGCGGCCTTCATGCGCCGTGCGCGGTTACGTGAGCTATGCGCCGCCTTGAAGGGGGCATCTTCAGGCAATTGACCCATCGTCTCTCCAATCCGAGCCTAGATTTCAGACATTTCTTCGATATCCTTCGGCACCTCGATGCCCTTGACCGAGCACATGTAGCGCAGAGCCTCGCGGCGGTTCTGTGCGCGGGGCGCAACCATCGCGCAGTGGTAATCGCCCATGAACGTCCAGATGATGCCCGAGGTGGTCTTGTTGGGGGTAAGGGAATACTTCCTCGCGAGCCTTTCCGCCTCATTCGCGCGCTCGGTCTCGCTCTCGCCGGCATCATCGAAAGGCGCGGCGGCTGATTCTTCCGCCTTCGCGCGAACCCTCTTCAGGTAGAACCTGAATCCGTCCGCACGGCGCAGCCAGTTGAGCGGGAACATCGCGTAGCGCTTGAATGACGCCGAGCCGCCTTCGGAGTTCTGGGTCATGAGATCATCGAGGTACAGATCCCAGGCATCGCATATCTCATCGGACGTGGCACCCGAATCCATGGCATCGCGAATCGCCGCCATGGTCTTCTCGAAGAAGATGCCGTCGATGTGCTTGGGGGACGAGCCGGCGATGAAACGCGCCGCGTAGCGGACCTCGGCACTCCAACCGGTACCGCCGTCGGCAGCGCAGTCTTCACTCTCTCCGGAGAGTTCGCCCCTCTCGTCGGAATCATCAGAAGAATAAGAATAATAATTATCATTATTATTCTTATTATTATTTATATATACGCCGTTGCTCGATGAACCCGAACCGCTATCCTGCGGTTTTGTTGCATTTCCCCAGCTAGATGATGGTGCCGTTGATTCATCCTGCCCGACGTTTCCGCAGGTCGTGCCGATACGACAACTTGGCGCTTCGTTGTGACAAAATGACGCATCGTTGTGACAAGTTGACGCATCGATGCGACAACTTGGCGCTTCGTTGTGACAAAATGACGCATCTACCTGACCTGCGGATTGTTGAAAACTCGAGTTTTCAACAGCCGAGATGTGACAAGTTGGCGCATCAGCCTGACCTGCGGGTTGTTGAAAGCCGAAATCGAGGATTTGCCCGCCTCGCGAAGCGGAGACGGGGGTCGTCGCCTTGATTGCGGCGTTGATCTTCTCCTGGATGGCGAAATACGAGCGGGGCGATTTCATGCCGTTCGCCTCCCTGCCGGTACGGTACAGTTCGTTGTAGCCGATGAGGCCCGACTTGCACAGGCTGTCGAGGGCACGTTGAACGGAGCGGCGCGAGATATACAGATCCAGCGCGAGCTGATCCTGCGTGACGTAGTAGCCGTACGCCGAGTGATGGCTCATCGAGTAGATCTTGGCGTACACCGACAGCTCGGCGCTGGACGCCTTGAGGCCAAGGCCCGCGGGGTTGACCATCCAATCGAAAACGGTATAGAAGTTGCGGTCGAGTGCGTTATCAGGACATCTTGCCATAGGCATCGTCATCGACCTCGCTTTCGCTTGATTCATCGGCCGGCGCGGCTTCCTCGATAGGGGCTGCCGCGCGAGCGAGGATCGACTCCACGGCATCGTAATCGCACTTGAAGCTCATGGACAGGCCAGACTCGTCCATGACGGCGCAGACCAGACCCTTTGCGGAAAGCTCGTTGAGTACCTTGAAGACTCGCGCGATACCGCTCTCGCCGCGACCGCGGACGGGGCAGCCCTCATCGAGGGCGCGGGCGATGTATTTCGAGGTGATGCGGTCGCGGGCGGGGTCTTCGGTGCAGTCGCGCTCGAAGATGAGCGCGAATACGATTGTGCGGGGACCGTTGAGGCCGAGCTTGTCCATCCAGCCGTACTGTTTCCAGTAGGGCTCGTTTTCCAAACGGGCTGCGGGGGTGTCGTTGTAGCTGAAATCCATGGTAGTCCTCCTATTTTGCTATCGACATGACTCGGTTTCGGCCGTTACGGCCGGAAATGTTCTCGATAGGAGAGGAGGGGCGGCATGACCGCTCGTCGATGCAGGCAACCCAGGTGCTGGGCTCGTTCTCGCCGACATGGGTGCGCTCGATGTAGCCGTGCTCTGACAATTTGCCGAGAACGCGCTTGACGGTCGCGACCGATGTGTTGGTGAGGAACGCAAGCATGGGTTTCGAGACGCTGACGCCCTCTTTGCCCGCTTCGCAGATAAGCGCGAAGACGATGAGCTCGTTTCCCGATAGATCGAGATCGCGCATCATCCACGGTTTGATGGTGATGCTCATCGGGGCTCACCTGCCGCAGCGCCTCTGCATGGCGAAAAGACCCCGAGGGGCTTGACGCTCTCGGGGTCGATGGCTAACAGGTTGCACGGGTAGGCGGCAGCATCAACGGCTGCACGCCCAGCAGGGCGGGTCATGCAGTTCATCTCCTATCGTCCGGCTTGGGGAACCGGTATGCCTTGATTTTGTGGCCCGATGGCGGGCTTGTCAACTAGGCATTTTTCAGAAGTGTCTTGAGTAATAGCTTTCCGAGCTGGGCTTCTCCGATCTGGTCGATTGCGGCCTCATCCAGATCGTCTCCATTTTCTTCCGCGGCGAACCCGTCATCGAACGCGCCTGCGCCGAGAAGTGTTTCGCCTCCGAAGATATCCACGCCGTATTTCTTGAAGAGGGGGGCGTACTGCTCCTTGACTTTTTCCCTCGCCAGGCATCGCTCGCTCATGCTCTTGTAGAGGGACTCGTAGCTGATTCCCGCGAGCTTGAAGATGTAGTCGCGGTTGAAGGTGAAGCGGTTCTGGAGGCGCTGGAACTCGATTGCTTCGTCGCGGCACATGGATTGGAGCTTCGATAGGCTGCAGCCGAGGATTTTGGCGGCCTGCTTCGAGTTCAGCACGAGGGGAAGGCGTAAGAGCTCCTCATCGGTAAACGAGGCTGGTTTGGTGCTCTTTTTGGCTTCGGCTTCATTCACCCTACATCGCCTCCGCGGATTCGCTCTCGGACTCCTCCGTTGCCCACGGGAACTCCTGATCGATAACGGATTGAAATGCGGCAAGGAATTGGGCTGCGCCATCTACGGGGAGAAGGAGTCTCATGAACCGGAACTCATTTGTGGTCGGTTCACGCAGGAAGTTGCATTCTGCATCGAGCAATTCGTCGCCGTCGGTTGATTCATTCATGGCGTTGGCGAACATTTCCGTATCCTTGACGTAATCCAGAAGGACTGCGGTCGCGGATTTCAGTGCAGGGTTTTCGGTCATCATGTCTCCGTAACTAATCGAACTACTTGGGGCATAGTTGACGAATGGGGAATCTAATTCCGCATTCGTAGCTACGAGTGAGATATTAGCTCTTTTTTCTAGTTAGGGCAATATGATTTAGAATCGTAATTTACATACGTGGAAATTACCTATTTGCGCGATTTATATCTACATACGCGAAATTAGGTTCCAAATCATGTATTCTGTAGCCAGGTAGCAACCTGAATACAGATAGGGGAGACCATGACATTCAAGGAGATTCTTGAGAAGTACGGTGTCACCGCATCGGAACTCAGCCGTAGGTCCGGTGTCTCGACTTCGACCTTGAGCACGTTCGTAAACGGAAGGTCGAAATGCCAGAACATGCAGATTTCCACGTTCCTGAGGATTTGCAAGGGGTTGGACATCCCGTTTGAGACCTTTGTCGAGGACCTGTTCGACGGCGAGGAGGGAAATCCCGGGAAGGAGGCTCTCCTTTCCGGCGAGGAGGAATCCCTCGTGAGCGATTTCAGGGGCTTCAACGCGCAGGCGAAATCTTGTCTCATGCGTGTGTCGAGTGCCATGAAATTAGATCCCTCCAATATGCAGAGAAATCGGGAATCGCAGGATGAGATGGCGGTGTCGTCAGATGGGGAGACAAGTCAAAACGGTCCAGACGAGGCCGATTGACCCACCGGTAGGGTGCAGGCGCACCCGCCGACCGAAGTTTAGCTATGTGCATATGTGTGTAGCTCGGTAGCTAAATAGCCGACCGCGGCATGCCATATACCGTGCAGGCATATCGAGAAAGATGGGAGTTCAATACTATGGCTGGGAAGAAGCAGGACGCGGTCCAGAAAAAGCAGATAGCGGGCAAAGATCGCCCCTATACGAAACTGGAGGCGATCATCAGGGGTGCGGGTTATTCAAATACCCAAGTGGCCCACCTTGCGGGCATACCGATAAGCACGCTTCAGACGATTATTCGCCCCGAGGCTGATTTGGGAACCGTGCGCGTCTCGAATCTGCTTTCCCTTTGTCGGGTCCTGAACATAAACATAGAGCAGCTCTTCGATAGCGAGGCGCCCGTTGCCGAGGATACCGATGCCCCAGTTGGGCAACGCCTGGAGCTGGTCACGCTGTTCAATCGCCTGAATACCAAGACTCGCGGTGAGCTGATTGGCATGATGAGGAGCCTTGCGAAGGACCCGAACCGACTCATGGTCTGGCCGAAAGATGAAGGGTAATCGAATTTGCAGGTAGCTGCGGAGTCGGTTATCGCACTACAGAGATGCGGCGCTACATGGATACAGGGCTACCGAGCTACACGCCTACACGTCTACTTTAGGCTGGCGACATACCACTTGCCGCCATCGGCGATGATCGATCTTCGATGCGTTCTGTTGCCCCTTCCGATGACATAGACGTCCCGGACATATGCGAATCTGCCCGGCGTGCGGGACGGACACATGAGTGGCGCCCCGCTGCTAGAAATCGCGAATCGCCGCCCATCGGGCCAGACGATACAGGTCGGGTTGTCGTTTGAATCCTTCTCAATCGATACCTCTACGAGGTTCATTTCGTCTCCGACCATTCATCCTCCTATAGGCGAAAACTCTTCAGCGCCCGCACCGTTGCGGGCGCTTTTCTTTGCAAGACCATCGCACCTTGCAGGTTTCGCAGATGGCAATTGCCTATGCGGCATGCCGGCTACGTACCTATGGAGCTACACGTCTACCGAGCTACGCTGCTACACGCATAGGCAAACAAAGGGGCGCCCGTAATGGCACCCCGCGGCATAGCTGGGCGTTATTATTGTTTTCGCCCGAGGAGCTTCTAAACCTTTTTCTTAGTCTTATTATTATTTTTATTCACTCAGATTTCGGCGCGACCGCCGAGTTCCTTCGGTGTCCTCGCTTCTCTACGGCACGACGCTACGCTCGCAGCAGGCTATTCACCTAAATCGTTACCGTTGCTTCTCGGTAGGCGGCTACAGCGCTACAACGCTACATAACCGATGGATGTGCAGGTATATGTTGCATTTCGAGAATTCTGCATTTCTGGTCGGGGTGACTCGATTGCCGCTGCGGCAAGACCCGAACGGCAATCCATTGCTTGCCGTATTGTCGCGGCGCTAGCAAAACCTCCGATTGGAAGGAGAACCTCGATATGCGCAAACACGAGGCGAAGAGCAAGAAAATGATCATGAAGCCGGCAGTCACCATGGCCGTGACCGCAGGTCTCATGCTGTCCCCGGTCATGCAGACCATGGCATTCGCCCAGACTGCCGTACCGTCGGCTGACCAGCCTATGGTTCAGGCCGGCCTTCAGAAGGTCAACGAGCAGGCCGTGAAGGATGCCAAGGCGACTATGGATCTCGCCAAGGGCAAGCTGGATAAGGCGAACGAGCAGCTTGCCGCGGCGCAGGATGTCTTGGATGCGGCGAAGACTGCGCAGGCAGATGCTCAGTCCGTATACGACGAGGCGGTTGCCGATACCGAGGCTGCCGAGGCGGACGTCCAGGCTGCGGCCGATGCCAAGGATGCCGCCGATCAGAAGCTCGCCGAGGCGCAGGCGGCATATGATGCCGCGGCTGCGAAGCAATCCGATGCCGCCAAGGCGGTCGAGCGGGCTGTAGCGACCTACGAGGCCGCCAAGACCGGCCGCAAGGACGCATTCGGCAAGATCGAGACCACCAAGCAGGCGTGGGTCGACGCCAAGGCCGCCGTCCATGCGGCAAAGAAGGCCGCCGTTGAGGCCCAGCAGGCCGTCGACGAGGCAAAGGCCAAGGCAGCCGACCTTGAGCAGCAGGTTTCCGATGCCCAGGCTGCCGAGGATGCCGCGGCAGACAAGCTCAATGCCCTCCAGACTGAACTCGATCAGGCAAACGCCGAGCTTGCTGCAGCCCAGAAGACGCTCGATGAGAAGCAGGCCGAGCTTGATGCCGCGCAGGCCGACATGGAGTCAAAGAAGACCGATTGGTACGGCAAGGTCCACGCCTATCTCGATGCATTCGGCAAATGGGGCGAGGGCGCCATTCAGAAGCTGGCGGAGGCCAAGGACGCTGCGGAGGCTAAGGCGGCAGACGCCCAGATCGCCCTCGATCAGGCTAACGCCAAGCTCGAGGCGGCTAAGCAGGACGTCGCCACCGAGCAGACCCGTCTCGATGCCGCAAATGCGACCGTCCCGCAAGCCGAGAAGAATATCGAGGACGCCAAGGCCGCTCTCGCGGCCGCGCAGGACGAGTACGACCTCATCAAGTCCATTGCCGACTCGCTGCCCCAGTATCACCAGAACTTGGATGCCGCCAAGCAGAAACTTGACCAGGAGCAGGATGCCTTTACCGCAGCTGCCGATGCCTATTATCAGGCCCAGATCTCAGGCACTGCGACCGAGGACGAGCTGACCTCCCTTATGGACGCGGTCAATGCCGCCCGTGGCACTTTTGAGCAGGCGCAGGCAGCCTACAATGACATCGAGGCGGCTGTCGATGAGCGCGAGGCCCAGGCTGCGACCCTCAGCGACAAGCAGGCCGCAGTCGAGGCTGCCCAGCAGGCGGTCGATGCGGCGCAGGCATCCTACGATGACATCGTGAACAACTACATCCCGACCTGCCGGGCTCAGCTCAAGGCCGCGCAGGATGCCCAGGGCGCCGCAGAGCGGGCCGTGGCCCAGGCGGCAGATGCCAAGGCGGCGGCAGTCAAGGCGGCCAAGGACGCATCCGATGCGCTCGATGATGCCGTGAGCCATGGCGATGACCTCGAGCAGCTGAATCAGGCCCAGATTGAGGCCGGCAAAATCTTCGCCGCCGCCTCCTCCAAGTATCAGGGCCTGAAGCCCGGCGTCGGCGCCGCTACAGGTGTCCGCGATGCCGCGAAGGGCGTTGCCGATGAGAAGCAGGCCGGCTACGATGCGGGCGAGCAGGCTTTCAACGCCGCGCATGACAAGACCGTTCTGCTTCAGGGTCAGCTGACCGATGCCCAGGGCGCTCTCGTCGACGCGCAGAGGGCCCTCGAGGACGCCGTCAACGAGATTGACGTGAAGAAGGGCGAGCGTGCCGCAGCGAAGGCCGCTTACGAGCAGGCCCTGAGCGACTACGAGGATGCCATCAATGCCGAGCAGAGGGCCCTGGATGCAAAGGAGGCCGCCGAGAGCGACCTTACGAGTGCTAAGGAGGCATTCAATCAGGCTCAGGCCGCATACGAGCAGGCCGCAGCGGCAGCGGAGGCCGCAGGTACGTCCAAGGATGCAGCCGACCAGAAGCTCGCCGATCTCAAGGCTGCCTCCGAGAAGGCTAACGGTACCCTGATCGAGGCTAATGCCGCAGTCGAGGTCGCCCAGGGCAATGTCGATGCAGCCGCGGCCGCCGTGGACGATGCGCAGGACTTCTATACCGCAGCGGCCCAGAACTATAAGTATCTGTCCGATGCCTACGAGGCCTCCAAGACCGAGGATGGCGGTGGCAGCGCCGAGGGCGGCTCAACCGAGAACGGCTCCGCTGACTCCACTGGGAACGGTTCCACCCAGGGCGGTTCCGCTGAGAACGGCAACGCCGGCGCGGACGGTACCGATCAGGCTGCAGGCGCAGACGGTCAGCAGGCCGCAGGCGATACCGCTACCGCTCAGAAGGCCGCAGACGGTGCCGCTGCCGCCCAGGGAACCATGCCGCAGACGGGTGACTCCACCCTTCTCGAGGTGAGTGTCATCTCCGGTATGGGTGCCGCCGCGATTGCCGCCGCCGGCATCGCCCGCCGTCGCGGTCTCCACGCCGCACTTTAGGCTCTAGCGGTCTAGACTCAAAGCCCCTTTCCTAGAGAGGAGGAACCGCCATCGCAGCGGTTCCTCCTCTTTTTAGTCGCGACGCAAATCTATCTTGCTACCGAGCTACATCGCTACACGCCTACACAACTACGGAGCTACACGCAAAGCATCCAGCAGGCCATCCAGCAAGACAAAGGGGTGCCCATAACGACACCCCGCAGGAAAGCTGCTTGTTATTATCTTTTTTACCCGCGCAGGCTGGTTTCTCGGCTATCGGGCTACATAGCTACACGGCTACATGGCTACGCAAATATGCTCAAGCGGGAGAAACCCTTCACCTTTGCTATTTATTGATTTTATTCTTCCTATTATTATTCTTATTAGTCTCGTTCAGACCCTGAAAGGCGCCATCAGGCTACGCGACACCATACATACGTGCCAGCCGAGCTACCGAGCTACGCGCCTACATGGCTACATCGCTACACGCCTACGCACAGGTCTTACCAAAGGAAAAGGGGCACCCCAAAAGGTGCCCCTTTAAATGAGACTGGAAGTCCGCCACCTAATTCGCATCGACCGCCGCGATACGCCTGCCGATCCATCTCATGACAGGGACCGCCATCGAGTTGCCGATTGCCTTGTAGCGCGGGCCGTCGGGGCATTCTTCGGCGGGTTTGCCCTTCCAAGCGATCAGCGTATGCCCATCGGGGAAACCCTGCAGGCGTTCGCACTCGAGCGGAGTGAGCCGACGGACGAGCATGGGATCAGACCCCATAGAATTCTCTCCGATTTCCGAAGCGACCATCGCGGGGTCGCCGCCGCATTTAAGGGTCGGGCAGACATTTCGGCAGATAGCCGCGTGCGCGTGGCGGTCGCCCATGGCGATGGGATTGCTCCCGCTGCCGGATGCGACCATGTGCGGGTGGTTCGCGAGTAGCGTGAACGCTGGGTCGCCGTCGGCGCCGACCCCGAGGCCCGTTCCGCGCCCTAGCTTCTTGTCGCGGGTGGCGATCTGCTCGTTGATGGGATAGGTGCCGCCGGTGCAGGCGAAGGTCGTCTGCTTCATGCCTGGGTTGGCCGCAAGTGCCCCGCTGAGGGTCCCGTCACCGACGATGCGCACCTCGTTGCGGACATTCTGCGCGAACCCGAAAGGCGGGCGGACGACATTTTCGGAATTCGATTCGCCCACCACCACGGGCGCATCGCCTTTGCTCATGCGAGCGGTCAGGCATCCCGTAATCTCATTGCTGATATGGCAATGCGCCTGTGTGTCCGTCATACAGACGATGTTCTGGCCCCTGTTCGCACAGGGGGACGAATCGCCCTGAGCCGTCAGGCACCCTGCGACCTCTGTGCCATACTGGGATATTGCCATGCCCTGACGGTCGACGCAGTTCAGGGTGAATGCGGGGTCTCCTGGCATGCCATATCCCTTGCCGGCGGGACTGGCGCCATCGGCTCGCCCGATCATGTTCCCCTGCAACGGGAAGACGGCCGGCGCATGCCAGTCCGCGGTGAGCGTGTTGGCCTGCTCTTCGGCGTACCCTATCGTGTTTGCTCGGGGCGCGGCGCTGTACTTGAAGCCTGCGCACGCAGCGCTGCGTCCAGCTCGGCGGGCAAGCTCCTTCCTCTTTTCACGGCTCGATTGAGGATTCCCTGACAGGCAGTCGGGCTCAAAGAGAACCTCTGCGGGGGATTCGGCTCCAAGATGTCCGACAAGAAACAGACGGCGGCGTCGCTGGGCCATTCCGAAGAATTGCGCGTCCAGTACTCTCCATGCGATACTATACCCGAGTTCATCCATTTCGCTGAGCAGCTGTCCGAAAGCGCCCCCATCCTCGCTCGTGAGCGCTCCTGGGACGTTTTCCCATAGAAACCAGCGAGGACGAAGTTCCTGTACGCATCGAATGTACTCGAACATGAGGCCGGACGCGCCTTTGAGGCCTTCGCGCTTACCCGCCACCGAGAACGATTGACACGGGGATCCGCCAACAACAAGGTCGATAGCTCCATCGATTTTATCCTTCCAGTCGATTTTGGTGATGTCTCCCAGATTGGGAACGTCTGGCCATCTCTCGGCCAGCACGGCGCACGGGAACGGCTCGATTTCCGAGAATGCCACCGGCTCCCAGCCGAGTGGCTCCCAGGCGAGAGTCGCCGCCTCCACGCCGGAAAAGATGCTTACATAGCGAAAGCCCAAGGGGTCCTCCTGACCGCGAACCTACAACGGTTCCCAGTCTCTGGCACCCCGAAAAGCCCGACGGAGTCTTGCCGCAGCGGCAATTTCGCAGCTAGATGGCTATCTACAGACCTATTTCAAATTGTAGTTTTCGTCCTATGGGGCTTCGCGCCTACCGCGCTACATGCCTACCGAGCTACTCGGCTACATCGCTACACGCCTACACGCATAGGAAAACAAAGGGGTGCCCGTAATGGCACCCCGCAGTACAGCTGGTCGTTATTATTGTTTTCACCGGAAAGGTTTCTAAACCTTTTTATTATTCTTCTTATTATTCTTATTCACCCAGATATCGACTCGACTGCCCGCGGCTCCCATGTAGGAGAGTCCGCCATTGTCGGCTACTGAACTGCGTACCTGTCGTGCTGCTGGGCTACCAATCTACACGCCTACCGAGCTACACGCCTACCGGACTACACAACTACACGCATATTCGCTCGCCCGCATGACTACCTACCGCTCTTATCGGCAGGGGAGTGCGACAGAATATTCCTGAAACCCTCACGCCGGCGATTGAGCTCATCGAGTTCATGGGCGAGAGCGGTCTTGTCCTCGAACAGATCGTCGAGACTCATATCCTTGTTCGGATCCAGGCCCATGACCGTGTCCATGGTGACCGGATAGGATGTCCGGAGGGCATCGACATCCCCGAAGCTGCGGATGATGAATCCAAGGCTGTCGCGGCTGGATTCGAGCAGCTGATCGTTGACGTAGAGAAGGGTGTCGTAGCCTTTTGCCGATGCGTCCTTGCTGAGCATCGCGACGATGGGCATCCGCTCACCGCTGGACTTCATGTCAACCTTTTCGGGTTTCAGAAGCTGCAGGCTACTCGGTACATAGCAGGATGAGCTGTGGTACTCGGCATTTACCTTTAGGCACCCGATGGCGAATTGCGCCGCATCGCCCGATATCCAGATTTCGGCATTGACTCGGGTCGACAGGGGGTCGACCTTGCTGACATGGGTGGCGGAACTGGCGAAGAGATTCATCATGCGTGCCGCCAAGGCTTTAGAGGGGAAGTATTGCGAGAGAGAGCTCCCCAAGTCACGCGGAGTCAACGTCCCAGCGACCGCTTTCTTATAGAGTACCCACGGTTTGACATGGCAATGATCGATATCGATGCCGACGAGGTGGTTAAATCTCTTCTTGGAAAATGTCACCTCGAGCATGCGAGTATTGTCTTCCTCTCCATAGCAGATGAGGAAATCCTTTCCGCAGAGATTACGGTCATACCCTTTAGCGAGATTGGAAATTCGCTGCACGTCCCTGTTGTCGGCCTTCATGGCATCCTCCTTGTCCTTCCGACAAGGATTGCCTGGACAGCGAGAACCCATTGAGTCATGCCGCTGCGGCATTTGGCAAATGCGAATTCGATGGCCAAAAAAGAAGGAGGGACGCGAGACCCCTCCTTCTAGACAGTCTATATCCCGGTTGCCTGCCTGCCAGTTCGCTCTCCCCGAAACCATCGGGGCGCTTGGGGTCGAACCCCTATGCATGGAATGCTTTTCGCGGCCATGCCCGCTATGCGTGTAGACGCACACCACGCCAAACGTCAGGTTTACCAGCCGGGGCTGAACCCTCTCTCGAGAGCAAGGATATTATAGCATCTACAAATCCGAAATGCCCTGACACATTTGAAAACAATCGCATGACAATCCCCGAAATTAGAAGCACCAAGCGGGAAACACGAAGTCGGTTGCCGTGTAGCCGTGGTTGCTCCAGTCACCGTTGCTATAGACATAGCGGAAGTACTGGGAGCCATCCAGACATACGGAGCGAGTCCAGTGGCTAGAGCCGGACGAAGCCCCGGAAAATTTTTCCGGCGTCACGCCCTTGGAGGCGTAATGCTCGTACTGGGAGCCGTCGGACTGGAGGTGCCCATTGGCCTGGAGGTTTCCGTAGACCTCAGTCGTCGAGAGTAGGAAGACCTTGTCGGTCGTGGCCGTCACGGTGCCGGGGTATGTGTCCAACTTGTTGTCGGTCATTTTCGTGACGGCTTTCGCCCTAGATTGGATCTCAGCCGGCAGGAGCGCCCAGAGGTCGCCGGAGTTGAGGCGGCCGCGAAGCTCGGACTGCTCCCATCCGCCGAAATTGTAATATGAGTCACTCATACGCTGCTTGTCCATTGCGCCGTTGGTCGCCTCGAATGTGAGTCCCGCCTTACCCAAGCCGTCTGCGAGGTCGTCG
>OHYC01000105.1_pt1 | contig 39470 bp, 29 predicted proteins | sample 1580171 | NCBI WGS metagenome assembly OHYC01 (sample SAMEA3882526, study PRJEB24775) | human gut metagenome | biome: human-associated habitat; feature: intestine environment; material: feces | place: Netherlands | collected 2009/2010
CTTTCCTTTGCGTGCGGAACTCGAGACAAACTTAACCCCCGCCCTCAGCCCCGGAGACCCTCCCTGCCGTCACATTATTCAACCAGTTTTGCGGGCGTGCGCCGCTGCGCGGCTAGCCCGCGTGCTCTTCGGCGGGGTTGGTCTGATGGATCTTGTTGAACTTCGGCCTTTGGCTTAAAGAAAAACGGGGGACGCATTGTGCATCCCCCGTTTTTGTTGCGGTTAGTCTAGGTCAATAAACTTGGTACTTATGATCTTGCCGTCTTTTACTAGCATTCTGGCCATGGTGGGGCCTCGGGTGCCTCTGGGGTAGCTGGCGCTGCCCGGGTTGAGGACTAAGCAACGGCCCACTTGGGCTTCTTTGGTTACGTGGGTATGGCCGTTGATGGCTACGTCTACGGATCCCACCGGAAGGTCTTCGCGGTAGTGGGCTACGGCGAATTTGAGGCCTTCGTAGGTAAAGAGCGCAAGACGGTCTACATCGGGGCCGTAGTCGCGGTAGTAATCGTTGTTGCCCAGTACGGCCCGCACGGGGGCGATGGTGCATAGGTGCTCGTAGTCCATCTCTGACGTGAGGTCGCCGGCGTGGATAATCAGATCTGCGCCCTCAAGCTCATCCAAGAGCGCAGGCGATAAATAGCCGTGGGTGTCCGAGATGATGTCGATGCGCTTGGCGCTTGCGCTGTTCATGGGATCCTTCCGCAAAAAACGATTCGGCAGATACATACAAAAAGGCCCCACGGCTCCGCAGACGATGGGTCTACAGGGCTGCGGGGCCAGTGTGCTAGAGACTCAGAGCCTTCTTGAGCGGCACGACGCGGCGGCGCGAAACCGGCACGCGTTCGTCGACGCCCGTAATGCCCAGCTGGATGGCGCCCGAGGGCACCGTCTCCACATCCGTGACGCACGCCAAGTTGACGATATAGCGGCGGTGAACACGGAAGAAGCCAAAGTCGCAGAGCTTGGCCTCAAACTGCGCCAGCGAGGTCGTCGACAAAAAGCGATCATCGACGGTATAGATGCAGGAGTAATCGTCCTTAGCCATGATAAAGCGAATGTCGTCCACGGGGATGAGCACCTTGCGGCCGCCCTTTTCCACCGGGATACGCTCGATGGTCACCTTGCTGTCCGTAACCGGCTTGGTGCGTTGCATGACCTTCTCGATCGCGCGATCCAAGCGAGCTTCCTCGACCGGCTTCATCAGATAATCGACGGCATCCACGTCGAATGCCTCGACCGCATGGTCACTATACGCAGTCACAAACACGATCGCCGGCGGATTTTTGAGCTTATGCAGCGCCTCGGCAAGTTGCAGGCCCGAGGCACCGGGCATCGAGATATCGAGAAACACGACATCCACGCGACTTTCCATAAGCATCTCGATGGCGGAGCGGACGCTCGACGCCTCCGTGATCGTGCCGATCTTGCCCGTTTGCTCGAGCAGGAAGCGAAGCTCCGAGCGAGCCGGCGCCTCATCATCCACAATCATCGCACGCAGCATAGGGATAAAACCTTTCGTCAACTAACTACGCCGGGCATCCGTCGCATGACGTTGAGCCCGTAGCCTTTTATTTTACTCTTGAATGTCAAAGATGCTCTCTGACAAATCAAGATGAAGGAGCACTTTGGTGCCCTTGCCCGGCGCCGATTCGACACGCGTATAGGAGTGCGGCCCATAAAAGCGATGGATGCGCTCCGAAATATTGTGCATGGCCACACCGGCGCCGCCACCCTGGGGAGAGCTGGCGTCGGGACGGGCAGAGCGCTCGTCAAACAGTCTGGCGGCGGTACCCTCATCCATGCCCACGCCATTATCGGCCACGGCAATCAAGATTGCATCCTCGCCGTCTTGGTGAACGGTCACGTCGATCCTCAGGGCGTCGTCATCGCCCATACCATGACGTACGGCGTTCTCGACAATCGGCTGGATCACGAACGCCGGCACCAGCGTATCTTCCACGTCCTCGGACACATCGAACGTCGCAAGCACGCGGTCCTCGCCAAAGCGGGCCTTCTCAAAGGTAAGGTAGCGCTTGGTCTGTGCGACCTCGCGCGAGACCGGAATAAGCGATCCCGAGTTGTCGAGCGTGGCACGATAGAACGATGAGAACTCACGAAGCAGTTCGCGGGCCCGCAGCGGGTCGGTGCGCGTAAACGATGCAATGGTGTTCAGCGTGTTGAACAGGAAGTGCGGGTTAATCTGCGCTTGCAGCGCACGCACCTCGGCGCGCGCCGTGAGTTCCTTTTGCACCTCGAGCTCGTGGATGGCGAGCTGCGTGGACAAGATCTCGGCAAAGCCCGAGGCAAGCGCATACTGGGTACGGTCGACGGCGCGCGGGGTCTTGTAGTAGAACTTGAGCGTGCCGACGGTACGATCGCCTACCTTGATGGGGGCGATAATGCCGGCGGGGACTTGGTTGTGCGAGCCGTCCGAGCCCACGACATCCACCATACGGTTGAACGACTGCACGATGCCATGTTCGATAACGTAGCGTGTGGCAAGCGTGTGGATGGGAGAATCTGGCAGTAGTTTTTCCTCAAACTCTCCCGCGCAGGCAAGCACGTTGCCCTCGTCGGTGATGGCCACCGTCATGGCGCGCGTCTCGGGCAAAATGCGCCGGCACACCAAACGCGCCGACTCCTGCGTCAGACCGCCCTTAATGTCCTCGAGCATGGCCGAGGCCACCGAGAGCGTCTCCTCGGTGTACTGGGAGCGCACCGAATCGGGATTGAGCGTCAAAAAGATAAAGATGCACAGAAAGATGCACAGCAGCGCGCAGGCAATCACCGTGGCGATCGGCTCGATACCGGTCACCAAGGCAAAAATAAAGTACACCAGCACGCAAATGGCGCAGGCAACGGCAATGATGCGAAAGATTGATATTGAACTATCGCGCTGGGCGCGGCGGTCGATCATTCGGCCCCCTCCAGGATACTGATCAGTTGTGCGTCACGCCAAAGCCCGTCCATGATCTTGGGCCAAAAGCTCTGGAAACGCAGGTAGCTTGCAGCGTTTTGGCGCGCATAGGCCTTTGCCTCGCCGATACCATGGCGCCAGATGCGCAGGTAGCCCTCATGCTCGCGGGTAAACACGCTGCGGACCATAGCGGTCTTGCGCACGCGGTCGTCGAGCTCGCGCGAAATCCACGGGCCCGGGTAGGGCATGAGCGATGCCGCCGTAACGGGAATGAGCTCCTTTTGATGCGCGGCGAATGTCAGCTTGGCCCGTTCGTAGTACCAACGGTATACATCCTGCATAAAGCGCGGTGAGCGCTTTTCGGACTCCGGAGGCAGATGGCGCACGGTCCACTCGTTATCGAACCACACGTCGTAGCCAAACATGCGCATGTTAAAGAGGTAATCCAAGTCCTCGCCGCGGGTGATAAACGGGTCAAAGGCTACACGCGTAAAGGCGCGGGCGTGCAAGGCCATCAGGCCGCCGCACACGTAGTTGGAGCGCGAGATGCGGGTGCCCGAGAGCGCCTTTTTCATCCAACGGTTGAACTCGATGCGCTTGGTCCACCAACGATGGCAGATGCCCGCCTTGTCCGTGGGAGCCAGCGGCGAGCCGTCGCGATCGTAGAAATAGCCGCTCTTGACCAAGATCGGCAAGCCCTGACGTGTCTGCTGCCCCAACGCATAGGTCGCGCGCTTCATAAAGTCGGCGTCGATGACAGTCTCATCGTCATCCAAAAAGATAACCGCGTCATGCCCCAGCACAGCGGCACAGGCTAGCCCCATGTTGCGGATGGCACCGTAGCCTCGCAGGCTCACGCACTCGCCCGAACCCTTGGGCGCGATCTGAGCAACCCGGTCTGCGATGCGCGAGGCCTGGGTGTTGGTGACAACGGTGACCTTGAGCGTGGGATGCGCGTCGACAATCTCGCGCACGCGCAGCGACACATCGGCTGTGGCGGAAACGGGACAGACCACCAAAAGGATGATGCGCGGGATGTCACGTACCTGCTCAAGCGAGGCCAGGCAGCGGTCGAGTTCGGGATTGTCGGCGTTGAGTCGCGTCGAATGGTCATAGGTGCCAGGGGCGTTTGCGCAAGCGTCATCGCCCGCCCAATACGTTGGAATCACGACCGTGGCGTTCATGCCTTACCCTCCCTGCAACACAAAAACGGGACGCCGCCAAACACAGGCGACGCCCCGCGACCTAGCTGATTCCATCATACCCACTTGGGCAAATCATTGCTCGCAAGTCGCAATGTTTATTGCGGATAACCCCAAAAGAGTACCGTGGACAGGCACAATAGCCGCTCGCTCCTATGCGGCATGCCCTGCCGCCCGAGTCATGCGGGACAGGCGGACCAGCAGCATAAAGCCAACGACCAGCAGCACACCAATGGAAAGGACGCCCAGCGACGGGTTGCCGGTCAGCGAGGTGACGACCGACACCAGGAAGGTGCCCATAACGCTTGCATAACGACCAAAGATGTCAAAGAAGCCGTAGTACTCGTTGGACTTTTCCTTGGGGATAATGCGGCCAAAGTAGCTACGGCTGAGCGCCTGCACGCCGCCCTGGAACAGGCCGACCATAATGGCAAGCACCCAGAATTCAAAGGCGGTCTTTAGGAAGAACGCGGCAAACAGCACAATGCCCATGTAGGCGGCGACTGCCACCAAGATCATGTTGAGCGTGCCCACGCGGCCGGCGAGCTTGCCGTAGATGATGGCGGACGGAAAGGCCACGAACTGCGTAACGAGCAGCGCCAGGACCAACTGGGTCGAATCGATGCCCAAGGCCGATCCGTAGCTGGTTGCCATGGAAATGACCGTGTGCACACCGTCGATATAGAAGAAGAACGCGATCATGTAGACCAGCACGGTCTTGTTGTGGGCGATCTCGCGCATGGTGTGTCCGACCTCGGAGAACACACCGCCCACGATGTGGCCGATAGTGTCCTCGGGACCGCGCTCGCGACCGTACTTTTGCTTATAGGTGCGAATGAGCGGCAGGGTAAAGACGAGCCACCAGGCACCAGTGATGATAAACGACAGACGCGTTGCCAGCATGGTAGGGACGCCAAGAGCGGGGCCACCCATGATGAGCGCCAGGCAGATGACGAACGGCACGGTGGAACCGATGTAGCCCCAGGCATAGCCCGAGCTGGACACGGCGTCCATGCGCTCGTCGGTGGTAATGTCGGGCAGCATGGCGTCGTAGAACGTCATAGAAGAGTTAAGGCCGATGGTGCACAGCACGTACACGGTCAAAAATGCCATGGCGGACATTGGGATAGCCTGCGCCAGGCAAAGCACCAGGCCCGTGAGGAAGAAGCCCAAGAAGAACTTGATCTTGTTGCCGGCGTAGTCGGCAAGCGCGCCCAGAATGGGCATGAGCATGGCGATGACCAGCGAGGCGATCGTCTGCGCATTGCCCCAGGCGACCACCAGGTCGGCCGAAGAAGCGCCGGTATTGATGGCGTTAAAGTAAATGGGCACCACCGAGGTATTGAGCAGCACGAGGGCCGAATTGCCCACATCATACATAACCCAGTTACGCTCGAGCTTGGTGTATTTCATGGACAGGGACCCTTCGTATTCGCCCGATATGCAGTTAGTTCATCGTACCCCAATTGTCCAGAACCGCCGGTAAGGATTCGGCAAAGGGGCACGCGGCCATACGGGGCGGTGAGGCAAACCCGCATCCCCAACGCAGTTGCGGTGAAATACGGACTGTTGGACCACTAAAGGCGCCTATTTAATCCATATTCCACCGCAACTTATTGGAGAGCGTGGGCGAGACGGTTCGTTATTCCTCGCGGTCGAACTCCTCATCGGCATTGAGCACGCGACCGCTGTAGTTGACGTGACTGGTCACGGCATCCATGTCACCGGTCTCGATAAAACGTGCGACCGTGCACTCGTAATCGACCAGCGCGCGATCAAAGACCTCGGGGAAACTCTCGTTCGAGACCTCGTCGGTAAAGGGATTCTTCCATGTCAGATGGCCCAGGTTACCGGTGCGCTCGGGCAGCTCCGTCGTCACGCGATGGGCAAGGCCGTCGAGCAGCGAGTAGTCGTGCACCAAGCCCTCAACCAGCGAGATCGCGCGCGTCTTTGCGGAGCCGGCCGGCTCAATCGCGCGGTAAAGTCGCTGCATATTGGCAACGGCAGCACCGTACTCCCCCGCCGGAATGTCAATGCCGTACACGCGTCCGGCAACATAGCTCATCAGCACGCCGGCCACGCGATTGATGCGATCGGTAGTGACGATCTCGCCCGCCGGCGGGTAATCGTCGACCGTAGCGCCATCGCGTTTAAGCTGCAGCATCAGTACATCCAGGTCGCTCTCGATCACGGCATGGACCTGACTGCTCGAATCCTCAAGCTCTGAATCGGACTCCACGATGCCAAACTGCTGCTCATAGACAAAGGGATGGGCGTTGCGGTCGAGCACGTAATGAGACAGCAGGCCCAGCGCAAAGGCGCGACCCAAGCTGGCGTCGCGCGGCAGCAGATGCGACACGCCGTCGCGCAGGCACGCGAACTGGCGAGACATACGCGACCGATGCATAACCTGCGCCAGCAGCGTGCAGTCGGAAACACGCGGTGTCAGAATGTGAAAGAAAAACGGGTCGGGGCCTTGGTTGCCCAAGATAAAGGCAATGCGCTCTTCATCGGACGTGATGACGCCCTGCGGAAGACGGTCGATGCTTTCCTCGCCAAACAGATGATGGGTGATAAGCGCGGGCATAATGATCCTTTCGATTTCATTCGATGCCACCCATTATGCCCACCGCGCGCCCATGCCAAACCTGCGATGGTAAACGACGGCATGCAGACCGTCTACGCAAGCCCCAGGTGCGACTTGACCTCGGCGGCACGACGACGGGACACCGGTACCGTCGAGTTCACGCGGTCGAGCCTGAGCTCCATCAACCCCGTGGAGCCAATCTCAACATTGTGCACGTCTTCCAAATTGACCAGGTAGCTGCGATGAACGCGAATAAAGCCCTCGGAGTCCAAGCGACGCTCGAGCGAAGAGATCGACTCATTGATCAGGTACGTTCCCTCGGCGCAGATGGCGTTGCAAAAATCGGCGCGCGCCTCAAAGTAGCAGACGTCTGCGGCGGGAATGAACACCTTTTTGCCCCCGCGGTCCACCGTCAGACGCAAAGGTTGGCGCGGAGCATGGATAACACGACGGGCACCCAAGGCTGCCTCGATCTTGTCGAGTGCCTTTGACAGGCGTGCGTCCTCGACCGGCTTGACGACATAGTCGACCGCATCGAGGTTATACGCATCGGCGGCAAATTCGGCAAACGCTGTCACAAACACAACCACCGGCGGCGTCTTTAGGTTCTGCAGCGTCTCGGCAAGCTCAATTCCCGAGCGACCGGGCATGGTAATGTCTAAAAACAGCACGTCGGGCTTGTTCGACAGAATCGACTCCACGGCTTCGGTGACATTGCCCGCCTCGGCAATCTGACCCACACGCGCATCCTTTTCCAACAGATAGCGTAGCTCAGCCCTAATGGGAGGCTCGTCATCAACCACCAAGATGTTCCAGCCTTCGGACATATGTGCTTCCCCTCTTTTTCTCTCAATCCAACCGCGTGCTACGCCGTCAACGGCGCCGGCTCATGCGGCTCGCCGTTCAGCTCGACGATGACCTGCGTGCCAACGCCCTCCTGGGACTTCACGCGCATGCCAGAATCTTCTCCGTAAAAGAAATGGATGCGCTGAAGCACGTTGAAGAGCGCCAAGCCGCAGCCTCGTTTGATGGAGCCGTCGGCGGTAATGCTCTCGGGCTCCTCTCGGCGATGCTGCTCAAACAGATGCGCGCAGACTTCTTCGCTCATACCGATGCCATCGTCCTCGACGATGATCTCCAAACCGTCATCGGTCTCGAAAGCCCTAACATGAATAGAAAGCGGCTCGGTCTCGCGCTGCGCGTGCTTGATGCAGTTTTCGAGCAACGGCTGCAAGATAAACGGCGGTACCATGCAATCGCGCACCTCAAAGTCGATATCGACCGAGACGCGCAGACGACCGTCGCCATAACGAGCCTGCATAAGATTGATATAGCGAGTGCCCTGTTCCACCTCGTGCTCGAGCGTTGTGAGGGTATCGGAATCAGAAAGCGTCTGACGGTAGTAATTGGAAAAGTCAATCAGCAGCGACCTGGCCTTGTCCGGCTCGGTACGTACGAGCGACACGATGGTGCTGATGGTGTTAAACAGAAAATGAGGATCGACCTGCGATTGCAAGGCGCGCAGCTCCACGCGGGCCGTAAGCTCGTCCTGGCGCTCGAGCTCAAAGCTCGCAAGTTGCGTGGAAATGAGGTCGGCAAAGCCCGAGGCAAGCGCCGTCTGGCGCATATCGATGCTGCTCAGACGGGGATAATACAGCTCGAGCGTGCCCACGCAATGCCCGCGCACGGTAAGCGGTGCGACAATACCGGCGCGCAGGCGCGGAAAGTAGCCACCCGTCTCGGTCGAGGCATCGCGCGAGAACACGCTTTGCTCGCCGCTGTTGATCACGTTGAGCGTAGTCCGCAGTACCACCGGGGTGCCCGCGGGGCATTTTGCCGAGTCCTCGCCCCAGCTCGCCAACACCTGCTTGCCGTCGGTAAAGCAGATGGCAGAGGCGATAGTTTCAGACAGGATGATCTTAGAGGCGCCCAAGGCAGCTTCGGGCGTAAGGCCGCGCGACGTATAGGCGAATATTTTTGAAGCGATGGCGAGCGTGCGGTCGGTTGCGCTCGATGTGAGGTCGTCGGGAACGACAAAGACGTACGAGAAGAAGAAGCACAGCATGACCAAGCCGGCAATGACGACAACGGCCGGAACGGGATTGGGATTATCGGTTAGATCCCAGATGAGCAGCAGGATAAGCAGCGGAACGACAATACCGAGCAAGATGGCTTGAACCACATGCTGAGCGGTACGAAAGACCTTGGTAGAGTTGTAGCTCTTGCCCAGAATCAGCCTATTGAGATCCACCGTCATCTCCTTCTTACTGACGCACCCCATAGCAATAAAGAGGGCCGCAAGCGACCCTCTCCATTGCATTATGCAATCAAATACTGTGTTTTACATCAAGCCATCGATGAACGGTAGCTTAGGCGCTGTACTTGTTTGCCTCGCCGAAGGTGCCGGCTTCGACAATCCAGCCGTCCTTCATGATGACGTCCATGTTGTCAGTGTTGAGCACGTGGATGTCGGCAGCGACGTCACCGTTGACGACCAGCAGGTCGGCGCACTTGCCGGCCTCGATGGAACCGGTCTCGTCCTCGATGTGGCACATCTTGGCACCGTTGAGGGTGGCACAGGTGATGGTCTCGACCGGGGTGAAGCCGATCTTGTCGACGAACTCGTACATCTCCTCGATGGAGCAGGTGCCGTACGGGGTGACGAAGGAGAAGGAATCGGAGCCGATCGTCATGACGACGCCGCGCTTCTTGGCCTCGCTCAGGCAGTCATAGTTGCGCTGCAGCTCCTTCTCAACCAGGGTGCCCTCGTACTTGTCGTGCAGCTCGGGAACGTAGACGGGCGGATAGGTGGCGTACCAGGTGGGCAGGAAGGCGATCGTCGGGGTGAAGAAGGTGCCCTGCTCGGCCATGAGGTCCATGGTACGCTCATCGATATCGAAGCCGTGAATCAGCTGCTCGCAGCCAAAACGAACGGAATCGTAGGCAGCGGCGTGGTTGTTGTAGCAGTGGCTCCACACGGGGATGCCGACCATCTTTGCCTCTTCGACCACGGCCTGGATCTCCTCGGAGCAATAGTGCTGGTCGCGACCGGAGTCCCAGCGCCAGATGCCGCCACCGGTAGCCCAGATCTTGATGGCATCGGGGTTCTCGCGCAGGCGACGACGGACGGCCTTGCGCAGATCCCAAGGACCGTCGACTTGATCGCCCCAGGGGTGCGATTCCTTGTTGAGCTCCTGGCTGCAGTGGTGGGAGTCGCCGTGGCCGGCAACGCGGCAGAAGCCAAGGCCGGTGGCCAGAACGCGCGGGCCCTTGAAGACGCCCTTGTCGATGCAGTCACGGATCTGGATACCAAAGCGGCCGATCTCGCAGACGGTGGTGAGGCCGTGGGTGAGGCAGTCGTAGGCCTGCTTGACTGCGACAGCCTGCTTCTCGAGGAGCGGCTGCATGACCCAGTCGGTGTCATCGTCGGTCAAGTTGCCCGAGAAGTGCAGGTGGGTGTCGATCAGGCCGGGAAGGACGGTCTTGCCGGCGGCGTCGATAACCTCAACGCCCTCGGGAAGGTCCTGCATAGCACCGGCGTACTCGATCTTGCCGTTGTCGTCGACGAGAACGAGGGAGTTCTCGACCGGCTCGGCACCGGTACCGTCGATGAGCTTACCGCCAACGATTGCATACTTAGTGGACATGGTTCCTCCTTATGGATCCATATAGTGGGCGAGGCCGTGCTGGGTTAAGGCCTCACAAAGCTACCCAAGTGGCGCCGGGTTCGGTGCACGGAAGAGAGGGTCCCGCGCACCCGATCCGCCCCGGCTCGGCGTTACTTTTTGCGGGAATTGGTGAAAGCCATGAGGGCCAGGCCAATAGCCAACCAGCCGATCACGATGCTCCACTCCACCATGTTGAGGGAGGCGGGAGAGAACGGAATCACGAGCAGGCCGATGATGATGGCGCAGGCAGCGATAGCGAGGCCGATGCCAAACTTGCCGCCGGGCACCTCGTAGGGACGAGGCAGGTCGGGCTCGGTGAAGCGCATGCGCAGGCAAGCGAGGGCGACCATGCCGCAGGAGAAGATGAAGGCGAGAGCCGACACGTTGGTCAGAGGGATGAGCATGTTCTTGCCCAGGAACGGACCGACGACGGTGATGACGCCCAGAACGATGCAGGCGAGCTTGGGAGCGCCGGACTTGGGGTCGACCTCGGCGAACTGCTCGGGCAGCTGGCCCTTGCGGCCCATGGCGAGCATGATGCGGCTCGTGGCGCCGTAGAAGGAGTTCATCGGGCCCATGGGTCCAAGCGTGGCGATGACGAGCATAGCCAGGTACAGAAGCATGTTGATGCCCTTGAGGCAGGCAAGCGCGGGAACCGGGCTCTTAACAAACTCATGCCAGTCGAGGATGGTGCCGAACGAGTAGATGCAGACCATGTAGAAGCCGCCTGCGGCCAGCAGGGCCAGGGAGATGATCTTGCCGAACTTGTTCCAGTTGAGGCCCTCGGCTGCTTCCTCAGCCTGCTGAGGAATGGTGTCGAAGCCGGCGTAGAAGAACGGAGTCAGAACCAGGACCGACACGATGCCGGCAAACAGGCTGGAGCTCTCGGTAGCGGCCTTGCCGCCGCCAGCGCCGGTGACCTGGGAGAACACGGGCATGGCATTGTCCGGCGAGCCGGTGAACAGCGAGACGCCCATGGCGAGCAGCATGCCGCAGAGCAGGGCCTTGGTCAGGAAGGCCTGGAGCTTGGCGGCCGAGCTTGCACCGCGGAAATTGAGGAAGATGACGGGGATGGCCATATGGTCAAAGGCGAAGATTACCGATACGGCGGTTGGTATTACTTCGACCAAACAACCGGCGCAATGTCCAAAGGCATGAAATATATCCATTCCAATGGAGGCAAATGGGTATATTATGACTGGACAACCGGCAAAATGGCCCATGGTGAGGCCTTCGTGAATTACGACAGCAGCCATACGGGCTGGTACTTGTTCGATCAATATACCGGTGCCATGTTCCATGGAGATACTTATATTCGTTCCAACGGTGGAAAATGGGTACGCTATGACCGGATAACCGGAAAGATGGTCAAGGGATTACACTACCAAGATGGTGCTTATTACTATTTCGACCAGACCACTGGCGCAATGGCACACGGGCGCGCATGGGTTCCCGAATGGAATTCATATGCAACTTTTGATTCCGTCACTGGCCGTTTTGTCAGTAAGGCTTCAAACAACAATGCCAATCCTGGCACTAACGGCAATACTGGAGGGAAAAACATCCGCGGACAATATTGCAAGAAATCCGAACACGGACAGCAAAAGAACGATGCTGACGGCACGCCAATAATCTGCGAATGCCGCAATGGCAATAAAGTGCCTCACTGGTACGCTAAATAATAATTTAAAACAGCCTTTTAAAGGGATATGATGCCAAGTTTAAATACAGTATCATATCCCTTATTTTTAATTCCATTGAACCAAATATGAAATTAAAATACCTATATATGAAAATAATATTAACAAAAATACAGACATTCTATATTTCTTTAAATTGACATTCTCAAAGCCAATTAAACCCGGAAACAACAAAGCAAATAACGGTAAAACCGGTATCAAATATCTACTCTGCATACCCGACACGCAACCATCCACCGTTCCGCTCCAGGTAACTGCCATAGCTACGCATGACAGGACAAAATACAGAACAGGAATCGCCAATACAATTGCAATCTGATATCCGCACATACGCTTATATGAAGTATGAACAATCAGCAACATCATAATGGCAATCAGTACCGGAGCCATAACAATTAAAGGCAATTGGACCGTTTCGGTTCCAGTAAAAAACTGAAGATTTCTTCTCGGATTTACTAATTGACCGTCAATTTTTTCATAATCAAAATCTAAAGGTTCAAACAGTACACGTCCAAGCAAAGAAAATATTTTCCAAGGAGAAAGCATCAACTGCATCTCAAAATCGCGAGTCTCCTGCAAGGAAACACGATTCGGTGCAACCGCTATATGCGAAGTCTTCATACGCCACAACCACATAGACGTAAAAGCACATAGCACGGGAAGCGATAGAGATACTTTCATCTTTTTATCGGTTGTTTTAGGTAAAAGGAAAAATACAAATAAAACAATAATCGAGCATGTAATCTTCACCTGCCCCAACATAATGCTCAGAATACAGAGCAAAACAATATGCCTGAAATGCAACGCACCATCTCGCTGATACAGACACAACACAACAGCTATGAACAATAAAGAAAAACTATTAGTTATAGCATCGGCAGTTGGGAATATCATCCCGAAAAAAGTAGTAGGAAGTACTGCTATCGCCAGAATGATATTAGCATAACATCCAGCAATACGTATTGCTACGGCAATAAGGCTGGCCGCGCATATCAATGTCGCTATGCTCGAAATGCGAAAATCGCCACGAAAAATTAGACTTGGAAAATAGACAAAAGGAGAATTGACAGCAGTATTATTAAAAGTAATTATTTTCCCATGTTCAGAATAAACAATCCATTCTGGATATTCTTTAGAAAAAGAAGGTATTATTTCACCTGACCGTAATTGCAGAATACGCGCCCAGTGCGCCGCCCCATCATTAAAACAATGATATTTTCCCCAAAAAATAATCACGCTTCCAATTACGATAGAACCAATCCAATATAGTAGAGAAATACAACTAGGAACAGATAGTCTTAGTTCTCTGCGATATTGTCGACGTTCACCGGAATAATGTTGAGGCAAATTAGGTCCCTTTATAAAATAAAAACTGGTTTTGACACAATTTGCATTGCGCCAAAACCAGTCTATCTCAACTCATCCTCTTCCTGTAGTTGGATCAAACCAATGCCAAGATTTCCATTCAGGAACCCAGACACGGCCTTTCTGCATCGCCCCCGTAGTTGGATCAAAGTAATACCAGGAATTATCATGACGGTTTAGACCTTTGACCATTTTTCCTGTGGTGAAATCATACCTGACCCATTTTCCGCCGTTGGAACGAACATAAGTATCCCCGTGAAACATGGCGCCTGTATATCGATCAAACAAATACCAACCTGTATGCTGCGTATCATAGTTCACATATTGTTCGCCATGAGCCATCTTGCCGGTCGTCCAATCGTAGTACACCCATTTTCCGCCGTTCGAGGGCACGTATTGCATGCCTTTAGTCATGGCTCCTGTGGTGGGGTTGAAGTAATACCAGCCTCCGTAGCGGTAATCCTCACCCTTAATCATATGGCCATTGTTATCATACCTAACCCATTTGTTCCCCGACGGAATATAGACATCTTTATTCACCGCAAGGGATCCATCCTTATCGAACCAATACCAAGCATCACTTGCTGGGTCATACACCTCTTTAGAGACCGCCTTCACACCATTGTCATACCAGTAGCGCTTCCCGTTCTCCGTGACCCAACCATTTGTTCCAGGCCGATATGCTCCATAACCTGCACGAATCCTTGCATTCCAAACAATATTTTTTGCAACAGGATCCGTCACGGTTATCACAGTTCCGTGCCGATTAGGAATGCTACGTCCATCAACATTAGTTGTAGTGATTCGACGCGTACCATGCCAACCGCTATTCAGGTTTGATAACTGAGTAACGAAAGTACCCGCAGTGCCATCGGCTTTGCCATACGGATAATCTTTAAGTTTATCAGTATAGAAAAAGTATTGCCCGTTATAGTACGTTAATGATGGTCCTTCATACCCAGTGACCACATTGGAATTTACCAAATGCCATGCATTGACGTTCCCGGCTTGATTCAAATCATGAATAGAATAAATCTGATTGGTGACCCCATTTTTCTTAATGCTGAGATAATAGGTACCATCTTTTTCAAACAGAGAAGGATCAAGCCAATTACTAGTGCTTGTATCAGGCAATTTAATGGGATTTAAATTACCATAATTCAATTTAGGCTGGGCACCAGGATTAACTGACGGATCACCACCAGGTTGTAGGCCAGATACCTTAACGATATACGGATACATATAATCCTTCTGCGCATTTCCATGAAAAGCGCCATAGTATCCAAGCGTGGTCACAATCCACATATCGCCATGGCTATCCACAAATCCATCTGTTCCAGCGGAATCAAATTGTCCATCCGCAAGCCCATTAGTATAAGGCTTTACAGAGGGAGCAAGATTCGTCTGGCTACCGCTATTAGGATAGCTCCAATTCACCAAATCCTTGGAATACCCCATCATCGGGGTAAAACGCCATCCCAGATTCTGTTGCTTTTGCACATAGCCGCCAAGAATCCAAAACGTCCCATCTTTATACGTAATACTCGGATCATGAATGGCATTGACGTAGCTCGGTTTTCCAGAAACATGCGAGCTACCGTTACCATCAGTCTTATATGCGGTGCTGATTTGCTGGAAGTCGGAACCATTGTATGACATGTACACGGTATCAGAACGATCCGAGTCGCTGTTCCAAAATACCCCGACTTCCATATCTGGATAATTCGTTTCAGCACCAGTCGCCATCTGAGTTCCAAATGGAACCACCAGAGATATTGCTCCCAATAATGCAGTGAGATGCTTTATTTCTTTTCTCATCTTCTTGTCCATTCTTGAAGGAACGGTATTGCCTCCAAGAATAGACAAGTTCATTTCCGAATGCAACCAAAACTATTAGACACGTTTAATCGTAAGAGCACGGTCACTTAGCAATGCGTATTCACGGTTTCGGTCATCACGAATCACGAAACTGCATGCATTGTCATCAAGGGCGACGCCCACAGCATCGGTTGCTTTTGGATTAGTTGGACTAGGAGTGCGAAGTGATGTAATCAGACGGAACTCGCCATTATTAAACAGATTGAGAGGCATCTCAAAATGCACAACCTGATGGCCATGTTTATCCATCTTCAACACTTTTGAACCGGTATCATAAGTGATTCCACCACGGCGAATGTCATGCAACGCAATGGCGAGGTAAAAATCTCCCGGCTCATCATATTGGTATTCAACATCAAACCTGAACATATCCGCACTGGTGCAGACTTTGGGGGAAACGGCAATAGTTCTCAACAGCGGGCATCGCTCGTTAAGACCATTCGGGTAGCCTCCGCGTTCTTCTTGACGCTTACGTTCGGCTTTCTCTTCCGCTTCGAGATTGGCAAGCGTGTATTGCTGTGATACGGTCTCCGGATCGCCGATGGCTTCCACTTCGCCATCGGCAATCATCATTGCCCTAGAACAATACTTCTTGACGGAATTCATATCGTGAGTCACGAGAATAACCGTCTTAGTCGGATCCTTTTTGATTTCCGTAAAGAAGTCATCACATTTACGTTGGAATGCCTCATCGCCAACGGCAAGGACCTCATCGAGGACCAGAATATCCCCTTGTGCTTTAATCGCAACAGAAAAAGCAAGGCGGACCTGCATACCAGAAGAGTAATTCTTCAGCTTTTGATCCATGAACTCTTCAAGCTCAGCGAATTCGACGATATCGTCATACATCGCGTCGACTTCTTCATGTGTGAATCCCAGAAGAGAGCCATTTAGATACACGTTCTCTCGGCCGGTAAGTTCAGGATTGAATCCCACGCCCAGTTCGATGAATGGAACCAATTTGCCGGAAACAGTAATGGAACCGCTTTCCGGATAATAAATTTGCGAAATCAGTTTAAGCAGGGTTGATTTGCCACCACCATTTCGACCGACAATGCCGAAAAACTCACCTTGGTGAACTTCAAAGCTGATGTCCTTAAGAACCTGCTGCTTCTTATAGCCTTTGATTCCTCTAGTCCAATTGATGAACGCCTGTTTAAGACCAGTGGCCTGCTCCGTCGGCAATTTGAAGCATTTGGAGACATGGCTCGCAGACAATACAACTGGATTTTTGGAATAATCGATTTTTTTTACGCTTTTCTCTTCGGACATCACATAACCTCCGCGAATTTGCGACTATTACGGCGGAATAACACCACGCCCAGCCACAACAAAACAACGGTCAGAGCAATTGGCAGCAGACGGATTCCCCAATTGTTGAACTGATTCCAAACGGTCGGTTGAGTCTCTGGTGCAATGAAATTATGCCGAATGTCCTGAATCGCCTGAGCGAATGGATTGATAAGCTCCAAACGGGCGATATCAGCCAAAAGTCCACCGCGATTGGTCACATATGTTAATGGGTAGATAATTGGCATGCCATAGAAAATCAACTGCTGAAGAACATCCCAGATATGGGCGATATCACGGAAATACACGTACATAGTGGCCATGAGCAATGTGACGGCAAGCGTCATTGCGTAAAGCTCGATGATGCTTAGAGGAAGCAGCACCACTCGCCAAGTGAAATGGACTCTTGCGATAATGGCGAAAATCAAAACAACAACAAGATTGATCGCATAACTGATAAGTGCACCGACAGTAGCCGAAACCACAACGATATAGTTCGGGAAATGAATCTTGCGGAGCAAATCCCCTCGATCCACCACGGATCGAAGTCCGACATTCGTCGATTCGGTAACGAATTGCCAAGAGCTAATTCCTAGCAACAGCACGACCGGGTATGTGGAAGTACCATCCGACATGCGCAGGAATTTACCGAATACCACATACATTACGCAAAACATCATCAGGGGCTTAAGCACCGACCATGCGATGCCAAGGAAAGATCCTTGATAACGAAGTTTGAAATCCGTCTTTACCAAACCTTGCAGGACGGTCCATGCATACCCGTATCTGTCCCGTATCTTTTTCACCAACTGTTTCACAAGTTGTATCCTATCAGTGGATGTCCCTTAGTCATTGAGCGTTGCCGAATGCCCGAAATATTATTACATCAATCGTTGCGCATGATGCTTAATGTTCGTCCGATTCCTTCTTCAATCGAATATTTCATATTCCAGCCTAAAGTCTGCAATTTATGTCCATCCATCAAAGCAACCGTCGCAGTAGAGTACCCTTTTGTCTCCAAGGAATCGGGGAGTTCAAAATGGACATTCACACCACACTTTGAAGCTACCAAGGAAGCCAAATCCTTTAACCGGCAATCGGAAATAGGTGCTGCGATATTGTATGCGCTTCGGCTTTCACCCTCAAGTAGGCAATACAGCAGACCAGCAACTGTATCAGCGACATATGCGTAGGAAAACAGCTGCGTTCCTTCGCTTTTCAGAATAATGTCTTCCTTCATTAACCCTTTGTGGATGAATTGAGAAAGCGCCTTGCTGTCATCCTTATGCAGAGTCGGGCCATAAGTTCGAGCTATGCGGGGAATGACAAAATCAATTCCATGCTGTTCGGAATAAGCTTGGCAAAGAGCTTCGCCCAGACGCTTGGCCTCTGGGTAGCCAGCACGAAGCGTATTCGGATCGATATAGCCGCAATACTGTTCATCAAAGCGCTCCGCATCGCCGCGGTTCTTTCCATAAATTTCCACGGATGAGGCAAAAACGAATCTGCCATCACGATGATCGTTTCCGCCCACCAATGAGTACTCGAGAAGGTTCTGCAAACCAGTCACATTTGAGGTAATCGTTGACACTGGTTCGGAGGCATATGCTCTGGGATGTGTTGTGCTGGCAAGATGAATGACAACATCAGCCGGACGATTGGGACGAACACCTGGTATCGACACATCCAGCTGCTCAAAATGGAAATGAGCCTCATCAAAATATGGGAATCTACTCCGTGCGCGACTCTTATTGCGTCCAATCGCAATAATCTGGCAATTAAACTTCGGGTCTTCGTTCTTTTTCATCAAGACATCAATTAAAAAAGTCCCGATCATCCCTGTTGCGCCAGAAATCGCAATAGTTTTATCCGCCAGTTTGTCCCATTGCAAGGGAAGATTGGCACAATACTCAATATCCTGCTGATAAAGTGAAGAGTCAAATCGACTGGGCAAAAGTACCTCCCTCGCCTTATTTCAGCCAAGTATCTTCATCTGCGGTGATGTATGCCTTGAACAGTTCCAAGTCGCCTTTGGTAGTGAGCTTGATATTCTTATCCGACCCTTTGGCAAAATGCAAGGTCTCACCAAGATCCACCATCATGGTATTCGTATAGCTAGAACCGTGAATTCCAATATTCTCGCGGAACGCCTTACGATATGCATCCAGCAATTTCCCATAACGGTAAGCTTGCGGTGTTGAGACGCGGCGCAATTGTTCCCTAGGCACATATTGTTTCGTAGTCGAAGCGTCTTCTTGGCTAATCACGAAAATTTGCTCGTTATACGGCAAAGAAGTCACCGCATTGCCATATCGATTACAAACATCGATTACATCAGTCAGAACATCAGCATCAATCAAAGGCCGAATGCCATCATGAATGATGACATTGTCTTCCTCACTGATTTTGTCGGCAAGGAATTCCACACCGTTTCTGATGGATTCCTGAACGCTTGCGCCGCCCCGCACAATCCACTTAAGCTTGTCGATATTGAATTGCTTCGAGTATGCTTCCACCATGGTTTCCCAGCCTTCAATGCATACCACCTCAATCGCGTCAATATCAGGATGCCGCTGGAAGCTTTCCAATGTATAGATAAGCACTGGCTTATCGAATACATTAATAAATTGCTTCGGGATGTCCTGCCCCATCCTGGTTCCCGATCCGCCAGCTACTACGATTGCAACGTTCTTAACAGATTCCATCCCATCACTCCGTTGTTCTGCTAAATCTTATCGATTCACATATTCGCGAACAGTCTGTTCGTCAACTTGGGCAAGCGCTTTCTTATCGACATGTTCGAAATGTAAACCGATATCATTAGGCAACGCGAAGATGTTGCCATAAGCATGAGTCAGCAAATACATATAGTTGGCCGGCACAGGGTACTGCTCCCCTTCGAAAGTTTGAACATCCAGCGGACAGAACTCGTCAAGACTACTTATCCATTCAAAACCGCTTGGATGGTCCATATTGTCATACGCGCGGACAATGCCTGCCGCTGCTTCATGCGAACAGACCACGCCGTCCCTGCGCATTCTGTCAAGCTGCGTATCGAAAGCATCCGCAATATGCTTCCCAGCCACTGATTCCGTTGGAATATAAACGTTTCTGTCCCAAGCTTCACGGACAACCATATCCGCTTCGGCTGTTTCAATCGCGGCTTTCCGGTATTCCTGAACTTTTAAGAAAGTGTCGTGGTTCGGCGAAGATACCCAATCGAAGGGGAACAAATCAATGAACCCTGGAATTCTTGTGTCTCGAGGAGCGAATCGAATCTGCCTGCAATGGACGATACGATCCCAGATTACGGTGATCTTGTACTTTGAATTATTAGTAAGCACTTCCTGAAGACAAGTCAGATCATCACGCATGATGCCCAAATCAAGGTCATCATCCCAAGGAATGAACCCATGATGTCTCACCGCACCGAGCAGCGTACCTCCGACAAGCCAATACTGATTTATTCCATTTTGCCGGCAAATCTCCGCAAAATCGCATAGCATTCGGTTTAAAGCGGATTGCAGAAGCCTAAGATCCCCCTCTGCCTTGGGCAAATTGAGGAAAAACCTTTTTCGTGTTTCTAAATCGGTCTCCCCGGGATCACGATACTGCGCCCAAAAACGGATGTCTTCTTTGGATCTTTCTGCAATTTGAGCACGCTGAACCTCATGAACAACCCTGCAGGATTCCTCGCCGATTTCATGCATCCAGTCACGAATTTCAAATAAAACCGATTCTTGTGCCTTCAAACTATCACGCAACTGGGCATTCTCATGTTCCAAGGAATCGATTCGGCCCATCAACTTTTGCATAGACCGCTCCGACGGCCAGAACAGCCTTTCACGCAGTCGTCTTGCCAGAGATGCCATAATCCCGTTCCTCTTCTACGATGGAAACCAGTAACAAAGCAAAATAATACCGCATACGCCCCTTGTGAGCGCATGCGGCTTAGAATCCTAGATGGTTTTGATTTACTCCATCTTGAGGTAGTTCTTCCAATACTCCAAAGACGTCAACTCCGAACGCGCCTCAGCGTATTCCTTTCGAATGCGTTCGATGTTCGCCTTGTAGTATTTTAGATCCCGAGCATAGCGCTTCTTGATCTGCTGGTAACGCTTCACGTCCTTGACGCGAATCGTGCCCTTGCGGTTGTACCAATCCAAAACCACCAGCTTGTGCTTGCCACGAATCGCACCGGCAGGATACAGCCATCCCTGCAACGGAATCACCGCATATCCAGTACCGTCCTTCTTGATATAACGCTGATTGTTATCAGTAATCAGATCTTCCAGACGTTCAGGCAAGCTGCGTGGCTTGTCCCCTTCAATAAGCTGCCTGTCGATTTCTTTGATATCAAAGCCCGCAAGTTCAGGATCTTGATTAGCCTGAGCCTGAAGTGTAGCGAAATCAACGAGCTGCTCCTTGTTGCGGTTTGCAGCCATGAAGCTTTGTTCAGCCTGTCCCGGCTTCTTGATGAAGGATGGACCTTTCAGGAAATCTTCGAATGCGTCCAGGCACAGCTCCGCATTTGCATAACCGAATTTCTTCAGTTCGAGGCGAATATTATTATGCAGTTCACGCATAAAGTCAGCACCAGGAGCCATTCCACATGTTGCTTGAGCAATCATGGTGTTACGCGTGGTCTGGTACCGTTCCACAGCCGCGTTATAACGCTCGAAGAATGACATATGCCATACGCAGAGGCTATTCATGGTAATAAAGCCAGTCTTGCAACGAATGCCATATTCAGCATCGTCGCAACGGACAAACACCGGCAAAGGCAGTCCATTCTTTTCGATTACGGAAATCGGAATGCAGCAGTACCACCAAGCGGCGTACATGTTGTTTCGCTGCCACTTGGTAGGCGTGTACATCTCGTTATAGATGAGGTCTTCGAACAGCGTCAAACGCAGCGGCGGCTTGCAGCCAGCGAAGGTGCCTTGCTGGGTCATATTGCCGATATCTTCCCACTGGTCTTCGCCGATTTCATAATTGAGCATGGCGCCGCTAATCATGTCCTCACGATGCTCAGGCTTGAGGATGCGTAGCAGATTATAGGTACGCTTGATGCTCTCCGGAGAAACAGCAACGTCATCGTCCATAAGAAGGATATTCGTGGCCTTCGGATTCTGCTCCATAGCAGTGATCATGCCACGGGTGAAACCACCGGCACCACCGACATTATCGTTCGGAATAACCTGGATGCGATCTCCGCTCAGTTTTTCCGCATCCAAAGTCCGGCCATTATCCATCACATACATGTGGAAATGGTCTGCAATGGAATCGTTGGAACCGATAATCTGGTTCTTGACTAAATCAATGTTGCGTTCAATGAACGCTTCCTTCTTGAAAGTAGTGGTGGACAGAACCAACTCAACATCGTTCAGCTCGCCATCAACGTCAAGCTCGTAATAGCTGTTCCTAATGGAGACAGTTCCTTCGGTCTTTATGATGAAGCCGACGATTACCATGTCGTCAGTGACGGTCAAAGGCAAATCAACAGTCTGCCAATTGGTAGACGCTTCCAGCTTCTTAGAAGCTCCTTCAACCGGAATAGGATCATGCGCGAAGGCATCGCCCATAGTCTGCAGCACTTTGCAAGCGGCACCCTTAAGCTCAAGATGCAGAGTAAATCCCGTCGCACGGGTATAGCGCTTCAGTTTCATGACCGACAAAGAATTGAAATAAGTACTGAAATCGAACGTTCCAGCGTCATACATTTTCCATTCGTGGATCAACTTGTCGAAGACGACAGGCTGATTGGAACGGCAGTACAAAGCTGGGTATGCAACGGAGCGAGGATTCGTCTCCAACAAGATGTTCGCAAATTTCATCGAAGTCATGGTTTCTAGACTACATTCAGCCCTTGAAGAGAAACATAAAAAGCCTCATTCCTCCGGCGAAAACGCACGTTTAATTCACGGTACCAGATTGACTTAATTGATGTCGCTTTGCCAATTGTGGGTAGAACCACTCATTGATTACCGGGACATAGTAGAGCAAAACAGCACCGGCAAGATCGATTGGCAGCCGGATGATGAAGCTCAATAAGACCAATGGAATCTGCGGAAAGAAGGCCCGTAGCGTTCCAAAATACGTCTGCAAAGACGGCAACAGCATATCATCCTCAACGAGATGCACACACAAGATAGCCAAACTCGCTTGCCCGATTTTGCTGAACATTTTTCCTAACGCTGTGACCTGATCAAACAGTTGAGAGATTCCGATGGTGCATAGAGTGCCTGCAATGCTGCCAACCGCAGCCAGAATCGGACGCGAACCGTAATTATTCATAGCCATGCTCATACCACCGAAGAAAGCAATGTCAGCTATCCAAATCAATAAAGCAATAATCCAGATATAAGGTGCATGCTTCACGAAATCAAGCACATCATATTTTTTAGCAAGATAGCCAAGATAAAGAAACGCGACTGCGCACATTCCCGCTTGAATGCTCCATGGCAACCACACATAGCGAGACGAACTATAACCGACAAGGAAACAAGCAATCACCCAAATGAAGGTATAAGGAAGTTTCGCAAAAAAATGCAGTAAAAGACGCGCCCAGAATAATGCCAACAGGAACCAAATCGCACCAATTCGAAAATCCACTGGCCATAACGTCAAATCGGAAACGTCTCCACTTCCATATAATGCAGCCATGCTCCATTGACGCAAAGCGAGTACACGGCTCTCATGGTTTAACGTTGCCACACAAGTCACGCCAATAAGGACGCACAAAGCAGTCACAGCATATGTGCATAGCAGTTGCTTCGATTCCTTCGCCCATCGAAACTTACGTTCCGGATGCATAAAGTAACCGGACAGAATGAAGAAAAGTGGCATGTGAAAGGAAAAACAGATTGACACAATAATTTGCGCCGTTCTGTGGGGCATAAAAAGATTAGCCTCGATTGCGCTATGGCCAAGAATAACTGCCAATATCGCTATGCCCTTGGCAATGTCGAAGAATCTAATGCGCTTCATGAATTTATTCAGTCTCCCATTCCACAGGTTCTCTCCGCCACTTGCCGGATTCACAAGCCCAGCAATTGTTCCAAGGATCGGCGCAGCACGACTTGCCCTATACGATTTGGATGAATGCCGTCTGTATACAATGCATGTTGAGGCATTCCCGTTGAGCGTCCTACCGTGCGGAATGCCGCATATGCCGAAGCGAACCACCAACCATGCTGCCGGCAGAGGGATTGCAACACGTTATTTTCTTGTTCCATAGTGAGTGGTCTAGGATCTGACAAAGTATCAATACCAGCAATCACGTACACGTTGCTAGATCCGTATCTTGCAGAAACTCGGTTGAGATACCGCTCAGCGGTTCGTGCGAAATCATTGCTGTTTGAGAGTCTCAGCCGATCATTCGTACCGAGCAAAACAATAGCAGCATCTTCATGTCCAAGAGTTTGATCTCCGATGGAATCGTATGCGGAATAGGAACCTTTTCCAGGAGCACTGGCATTAGTCACGCTCACCCCTCGCGCTTTCAAATCTCTTATCAAACCATTCACTGCGGAATCTGTCTGATGAGACGGTTCAAAATAAACATTCCCTTCAAGACGAAATAGCTCACGCGACGCGCAAGGATATGGGTTCGCAGCGCCCACACCAGCAGCGATACTATCGCCAAGAATACGAACAGAATGGTATTTCCCCAATCGAATGTTCTTTCCGAAATCCCCCGCAACGGATGGAACATAATCGCTCGGCAGAGAAGCCGAGCGTCGCATATCCAGAGCGCCCGTACGGTTGTTAAAGTAATAGGTGGCGCCATTCACGTTCTGACGGCCATAGAGCATCTTGCCGCTAGGCCAGTTGTAGCATACTGTCTTTCCAGAAAATCTCTGCCATCCGTACTGCACCGCACCGGTATGTAGGTCCAATAAATACCATGCGCCGTCAATAGGCTGTTCACCGTACAGCATCCAGCCCATTCGACGATCATAGAACACCCATTTTTGAGATTCCGGCAAATAGACGAAGCCGTATCTCACCGCACCGGTTGAACCATCAAAGTCATACCAATGGTTGTTTATATACTGTTCTCCATACATCATCTGGCCGGAGAAACGATAGTAATAAACCCATTTATGCTGGGATGAATTGTAATAGAAGCCATGCGTCATAGCTCCAGTGCATTCATCAAAGTGGTACCAGCCAGTATGAGATCGGTCGTAATTCACAAAACGTTCGCCATACTGCATCTTTCCTGACGTTAAATCGTAATAAACCCATTTACCGCCATTGGACGAGACAAAAGTCATGCCTTTCGCCATCGCTCCAGTGTTTTTATCAAAGTAATACCAGCCTCCATACCGATAATCCTCGCCTTTAACCATATGTCCAGCAGCATTGTATCGAACCCATTTCCCACCGTTGGAACGAAGATAGACGTCTTTATTCCGAGCGACAGATCCATCTTCATCTATCCAATACCAGTTTTTTTCTTTCGCATCATATATTTCCTGGGAACGTACTTGCTGTCCATTCTCGTAGTAATGTTCCTTGTTCGAATCCCAGCCGTTGTCAGGATGAGATGGAGCAGTCTCAACAGACGAGGTATTCAAAGCATCCGCATGTTCTTCAGCATGCGCGTAGGGTATGTAGAAGCATGCATTCAACACGAAAAAAGCAAGCGAACCGAAAAGAACGGATAGAGCGATCTTTTTCGCATAAACCCATTTATTCCTCGCTATGGAATTCATCGAAAAATATTTTCTATCCATATCAATCTCGATTCAGGCGATTTTCTTTTTTATACTGCTTATTAAATCAGCAATATTCTGAATGCCATAAGCTGCTACTGGGAACAACAATAAGAAGAAAGGTAGCGTGTAGATACTTTTTGCTTCCCAGAAAAGATAGCAGAGGAATCCGCCAATGAAAGAGGCGCACAGCAGAACTCTCGTAAAGACTTGAGATGAATCAGCGCCAAGAGACCGTTCCTTCATTAAGGAATGCACGAGACCGATTACCCCAATAATTGCCAGAAAATAGACAACAGTCTGAGCAACATTTTCAAATCGAAGCAGCACATCCGCGCCTTTCCCCAGCAAAAGGAATGAGCCTAATCCTGAGAAATGGTTCGCGGATTCACCTAACTCCGAATACAACGACGTCATAAAAGAGGGCTCCGCCCACTCTGACGCAAGTTTATTGGTAAAAAAATTTAACCCATCACTAGGATTGCCCGCAAAAAACGCCAGACGATTCCGAACAAAATCATTGGATATCTGAGATTGCAGGGCATAATCGTTCCCCGTACGTTCAAAAGCGTCTATAGCAAATCGGCTCCACCATCCAGCAGGCATATTATCCGGTTGTCCCAAGCCAATAGCAATCCAAGAAGGCATCGGCATCCCTTTACCGAACTTCTGCCCGGTCCAAGTCTGAACCACATATACGGGAAGTTTTGAAACAAAGAACGCAGCCACTGCGGAAAGAAAAGAAACCACCAACTGCCAAACACGACGGTTATGCCAAACTGCAAAGATGACTGCCACAAGGGCCGCAAGCACAAGAATCTGGTACGTCGATTTGAAAACAATTCCAATTCCGCAAATGAGGAATCCGCCAACAATTGCAAGGCTGCTAGCCCAAACTTTCTGCAGCCGGAAGCCTTCTGCAATCATCCAAGTGCCGCATACCGTGAAGAAGAAGCCAACCGCATTAGGATAGACGAACGTAGCGAACATCAGCAAAGGGACACTAGTCGCGACTATGACGGTGAAGGCCCCATGTCCTTTCTCATTCAAACCGATCAAACTGCCGAATCGCCATAGCACTGCCACCAAAGCAGTAACCGCCACAGCACTCACGATTTGAAAAGCAAGAATGTTATCCAATCCAAAAACCGCAAAAACCAGAAGGTACCACAACATTGGGCCGCTTTGGAATGGATAGTAGGAGAAATAGGTATATGCGCTCGGAATACCTCGCGCGCCGCATTCTAGACGGATGCTGCCCTTCGGACAAAAATCCGCACCGAACTGGTTAATGTTACCATTAAGCAGAATATCGGCTGCGTCCATCAAGCTCCGTGAATCCGGGTATGTGTAAGTCACCAGATTCAATGACATCAACCAAATGATCTGCATTGCAGCCACATATATCAAAAGAATGGCAAGAACCCATTGCTGCGGGAGCTTCGAAAAGCCAATCGCAAGCAAGATCATCATGCCAAGCAGTATGATTGTTCCCAATCCGAACGCAACCGATGGCATCCCAAAATGGTAATCAACTTGCTCAGTAATACTGCCAAGCTGCGGACTGTTTCTCTTAAAAGTGACGGTGAAAAAGACTGACAGCATAAGCAGTATCGTCACAATGGCGATTTGCATTCCCAAAGCGACTGTGACCAGCCATCTCGGAAGCACTTGCTTAATGAACGGCTGTTTTTGAGCTACAGCACTTTTATTCACTTGGTTCTAATCCCATCTTCTTCAGAAAGAAATTCCTATCGCTCAGATCGTCGTTTCAATGATATAGCGCGGTCGAGCTTTGACCTCCATGTAGATTTTCGCGATATATTCGCCTGTAATTCCAAGAGCTAGCAGAATAAAACCACCCAAAATCCACAAAGAGAACATAATGGAGCCCCAGCCGGCAACCGCATGCCCAGAGAAAACAGAAACAAGGGTATAAATCAACATGATGATTCCGATAAACACAGAGAACAGCCCGATGCCGGTAATCATGCTCAAAGGCTTTGTCGAAAATGATGTCACGCCCTCTACAGCGAAAGAAACCATTTTCTTCAAAGGATATTTCGATTCCCCAGCAACTCGAGTTCCGCGCTTGTAATACACCTTCGCCGTTTTAAAACCAAGTGAAGGAACCAATCCTCGAAGGAACAGATTGGACTCCTTATATTGAGATAAAGCCGTCAATGCAGTACGACTCATCAAACGATAATCAGCATGATCCGGCACGGTTTCCGTACCAAGCCACTTCATCAAAGAGTAGAAGGCATGGGCCGTTCCGCGCTTGAATGCAGTATCAGTATCGCGATTATCACGCACACCGTATACGATTTCAGCTCCCTGACGATATTCCTGAACCATGCCATCAACAGCATTGGGATCGTCTTGCAAATCAGCATCCATGGAAACAACAGCGTCGACATTCATGCTCAATGCCTGCATTAAGCCAGCAAAAAGAGCATTCTGATGACCTCTATTGTGAGCCAGCTTCACGCCACGAAATAAGGAGGGATCCTTCTCATGCAGCGATGCAATCACATCCCAAGTCTTGTCGCGGGACCCATCATCGACAAAAATAACGAAGCTATCTCGCGCAACAGCCTGCGAATCCTCAAGCTGAATCATCTTTTTCTTCAAAACGTCCGCAGTTACGTGCAATGCGGCTTCTTCGTTAAAACAAGGAATCACAAAAGCCAGTGTCGGTTCACGTCTCATCTGAACTCCACGCCCGTTCGCTTCCATATCATGAGTCATGTCTAACAGTGTATGTCATGCTATCAACGCAATAGTCAAACGCTGTCCGCAACTTCGTCATGCACCTTCAAATGTTTCCTTGTACATCGGCACCACCACGCCTCTAGCCACACGCCAAAAACATCAACTCCTCTTGTAAATGAACGACTTGTAAAACAAACTTTTTTGTCATAGCAACAGCTATAATTATCCCCCGAATAATGAGAGGGAAAGGGGAATAATGCTTCAACGGAGAAAAATTCTAATCAGTTTTCTAGCCATTACAGTACTGCAGGGAATTACCTACCCGGCAATCGCACTGGGCAGCGAATCCAACGCAATGCAAGTATCTTCCAATAGTCAAACTGCCGAGCCGAATCAGAATTCAAATAGTATCCAAGGAGGTGATTCCAATACAATCACTTCAGACGCTGATGATGCCTCGCAATTTTCTGATTCGGCATCCGAATCAACACAACCGAACAGTGTAATTCACTCCAGCCGACAGAACAGGAATGACGACGGACCCGATTCTTCCGAACCGGACAAGAATAACGACAGCACCAGTCCTAACGAACCAACTAAACCAGACAAACCTGAAAACGGTTGGGATCAGAATAAAGAGCACTACTACGAAAACGGCACTATGGCCGTCAGCAAGGACGTATTCATTTCAAGTTCTCCCAACAACCGCAAAGACGGCATCTGGGTTCGTTTTGACGAAAACGGTAATTTAGTCAAAGGAGAAGATCACCGCAATGGCGGCTGGTACTACTTTGACGAAGAGACAGGTGCCATGGCCAAGGGAGTTAAACACATATCCTCCAACAATGGTAAATGGGTGTACTACGACGTGGTCACCGGCAAAATGGCGCACGGCGAAGCCCATCTCAACTACGACAAAGAACATACTGGCTGGTATTATTTCGACCAAAATACTGGCAAAATGGCGCATGATTTCGTCTACCTTCGCCAACATGACAAATGGGTATACTACGACAAAATAACAGGCAAGATGCAGTACGGCGAGCACTACATTAATGATGGGTGGTACTACATGAAACCTGTCACAGGAGCCTTGGCCAAGGGCAGAACATGGCTGGACGCCGGTAAGAAATGGGTATATTACGACAAAACCAGTAGTCGCATGATTCATGGTGGAGCCATTCTTGACGGGCATCATTATTTCTTCGATCCCCAACACAGGAGCCCAATACAACAAACAACAAATCATCGATAGACTGACTTCTCAAGCACGCGCGCTCTTAAATCAGCATCCTGATTGTCCAGGTGTGCTCGCTGCAAATGGAGGACTCATTTGCCCATTCGGACCATGTATGGCTTTTGTCTGGTACATATTCCATTCTGCCGGTTTAGACATTTTCCTCTGCGACGGAGCTAAAACCGGCTGGCCACACCATAACTACGATTGGTACAGATCCCGTGGGCGTGTCAGTCATACACCACATGTTGGAGATATCGCTTTCTGGAAGTTCGGAGATGCTTGGGCTCATGACTATGACGCCAGCCATGCAGGTGTCGTAGTCGAAGTGAATGGAAGAAATGTAATAATTATCGACGCAGCTTATGGAGATATTGGCATTCGTTCGGCTTACAACGGAGCAAACTATGCTCACCCATATTACGACGAGTAACCATTTAAACCTGTATAGAAACAGTTTATAAGGAGTCCATATGAAATACGGTGTCCGCGCATGTGCATTAGCAATGTTGGTCATATTGCAAGCCTGTTCTTTAACAGCATGTTCTGGACAGAATAACAATGTTGCGCGGACACCATTTCCCCAAAAGTCCCCTGCATCATCTATTTCTAACGATTTTTCCAAAGTCATTCCTGACAAAAAATTCGCCGCATGCTTAGTCTCCGTACTCAACGCATCCAATAAGGGTTTTCCCTCAGTAAAAGCCTCTAAAATTAAGAACCTGTCGTTTACTGAATACACAACCAAATATCAAAATTGCAGTACGAATAATCTGCAAAAAATCACTTCAGTCGAAGGACTGCAGCATTTTACCGGATTGATCTCACTGGATTTGAGCGAGTTCAAATCTCTAAAAGAACTACCACAGATTGAATCCATGACCTCTCTAACCCAAATTAATTTGCAAGGCACTAAGATTTCCGATATTTCAGCTCTAGCGCATCTCAGTACCTTGCAGAATATCGCGCTTTCCGATAAATCATGCAATTTGACGCCGCTTTCCAGACTATCTCCTATTACGATTAGCGCGCAATGTCCCACCGTAGATTTGTCCCCTCTTGATGGCAAGAAAATCCAAATTTACGTTTCCGAATCAATCAGTGAATCCAAAGCACGAAAATCAGCCATGACAGGCAACACCGTCGCCATTATGAAAGCGGCTGGAAAATTCACCATTTTCCAGCCGAATCAATCAGGTAACATAACCGAATCTGAAATGTAAGTCACGAATCAACCTCGGCCTGTGACGTTATCGAAATAATGCCATGCTTGCCATTGTGGAACCCACGTGTTTCCGTGAGCCATAGCTCCCGTAACTGGATCGAAGTAGTACCATGAACCATTCTGTTTCTGCAAACCTTTTACCATTTTGCCGGTTTTTCGATCATAGCGGACCCATTTACCGCCATTCGAACGTATAAAAACATCGCCTACGCGTCTAGCGCCAGTAACTGCGTCAAACATGTACCATCCAGCGCGCTCATCATCATAGCCAAGATAAACTTCGCCATAAATCATCTTGCCAGTAGTCTCATCGTAATAGACATATTTGTCCTCATCGGACAAATATGTCATTCCTTTACTCATCGCACCGGTCGTAAAATCAAAATTGTACCAAGCTCCATACCTGAAATCCTCACCTTTAACCATCCGGCCGTTCGAATCATAGCGAACCCACTTACCGCCATTCGAACGCAAATACACATCTTTGTTCTGAGCCATAACGCCATTTGCATCTATCCAATACCAAGCATCTGTCGATGGGTCATATATCTCTTTTCCTTGAGCATATGAGCCATCCTTCTCCTGCCAATACTGGCGACCGTCCTTGTACACCCATTTTCCCGATGCGACGTTGGTCGCTTTATTACCAAAAGCATTCATATCCACGGAACCGCTGATGCCGTTGATATGGCCGGAACTGGTGTATTGCCAGCCACGGTCGTTGGTACCGAATGAGGGGAACTCCATTCGGGCGCCGTATTGCGCCACCCAACGGGTCTTTGCGTAGATGCTCGAATTGTTCAACGGGCCTTGCAGGTAGCTCGTATACGAATACACACCGAGATTCTTGTATCCGGCGGACTGCAGTGCGCCATACCAGGCGTCGGCCATACCGCTATAAACATTCGGATTGGTCGGCGGGGTATGACCAGCCCACGTCCACTTCTCCAGGTCATAATACACAGGGTATTTCAGATCGTTCGGGCTCACGCCCATCTGGCGGAGTTTGGCAGCCACATCATTGCCTTCCGCACGTGCGCAGTTCGCATCGTATGCATACGAATACCAGTAGATGCCAAAAGGAATACCAAGACGTTTGCATTCGTTGATGTTACGTTGCGCTTTGGCATCGGCATAGTTGCCCCAGCCATAGCCCAAACGAATGATTGCGCCTTCCACGCCGTCGGCTTTCGCCTTGGCCCAATCGACGTCACCCTGCCATGAGGAAACATCAATCACGCCCTTGGCTTGTTGAACGAACAGGTTGTTCCTATAATCGAAAAACGCCTTTGTTCCGTTGTAGGTTCCCCAGTGTGCTCCGTATTCGTTGCTCTCGAATTTAGTGAGCCGGACAGTCGAGCCACCCTTCAAGGACGACTGCTCCGCAGACTGTTTCACAGGTTGTTCCACAGCATCTTTCACATCCGAGGCACTCACCGGAATGAATGATTCGCCATCCGTTTTGGCCAGTGGATCAGGTTGCTGCGATTGCGTGCCGACCAGCTGAGCGTCCGTCACGGTTTCGCCGGTCTCAATGTTCTGTACATCACCTTCCGGCGTAACCGCAAGGTTCTCCGAAACCACAGTGGAATCGTCCGAAATGTTTTCGCTTACCGTTTCCGGCAGCGTCGCGTTCGGATTGTCCGGCATGCTGTTTGACGAATTCTGCGCATCATCCACAGTTGCGGCAAAAGAACTTGGCGTATCCTCAATCGCAATATCCTGCATGGCGTAAGCCGGCACCACGGCAACGGAAACCGTCATTGCAACCACGGAAGCGGTGGTCGCAATCTTCATCAAGCTTTTCGGCGATATCATCGTCAGCCTCTCTCACAAAACGCATTTCACGCGTTGACGCAATTGCACACGCAAAACTTAAGTGTATTCTGAGATGTCCCCACTTAAAATAAAGCAGCTGGATTCCGGACCAAACTTCACATTTACCGAATATGCCACAACATGAAGTGCTGGCATTCGGAAGTGGAACGGGTAACATACCTTATGTATTGTCATTTGGGAATAGAGGACCTTGTCGGACCACCTCCAATAGACAACATCAAAACGGTATCACGGACTCCTGGAGGAAAGCATGGCACGGCACGAAAAGCAGCCGGACAAAGCTGACGGTCAAACAAATAGCGTCCGTAAGCCCCGAACGTTCAGCAGTACCGCGACCGTCGAAACCAGCAAACCCGACAATTCCGTTAACATCACCAATCGCAACGGAAAGCCTGAAACAGACGCATCAGGGGTTTCCTATCAAACAAACACCAAAGATCCATTCCAAATCGCCATATCGCAAGGCGTGCAAGATGGCGACACTTGGGTACATAACCATGTCAAGAACTTGATTCGCCGTTCCATCATCGTAGCCGTTATCGTCGTTGCGGTATGCATTGTGGTCTTCGGCGTCATGGGCGTGAGAACATCGCAGAAAATGCGCGAACTGAATGCCATTAACGACTGCAGAGACGCGGTTGCCGCCATGAACGCTTCATATTCCAAGGATTTCCAGCTCAAGGGAAAGATTGTCGACGCATTTTCCAGCATGGATTCCTCATATGATCTGGAAAAGCTCAGCACCTTGTATCAGGAAGAAGTCAAATCGCCGAAGGCGCTTGACTGCAAAGCCGACCCGTCCGGAACCACCAGCAAAGCCAACACCGAACGAGCCGCATATGACAAACAGGCCAGAACCTTCGAGCGGGCGTTGACAAAGAACGAGGCAAATCAGAATTGAATACGAAACGATTGGCAAGAACGGCACTTGCCGTTATCGTAACCGTAGGAATAGTCGTTGCCATCATCGTCGGGTGCGGCCCCAAATGGGGCAACGGTTCAGCATTGCACCAAAACGAAGAAACCGCACAGTCCTCAAATTCGCAGGTTTCCGTGACTTTGCCTTCCTACTACATGGAAAATATGGTCTTCCAGCGCAATCAGCCGTTAGTGGTCAAAGGAACCGTCAAATTCGCGCATGCCAGCGAACAGATTGACGCATCGAAACTATCCGCAACACTTGCCCAAGGCAAGATGACTGCGAGCGCCACTGCGAAAATCGCAAAAAATGGTTCGTTTACTTGCACGCTGAACGCACAGAAAGCAAGCCTCGAGTCGTATTCGTTACAGGTGAAGTACGACGGCAAAGTCGTAACGGAACTGGCGAAAGTGTATGTGGGCGACGTGTTCGTGGCGGCCGGCCAATCGAACATGGAACTCAACTATGCGCAGTACTATGAGGGGAATAACAATGCCTACAACTTTGGGAAGGGTCTAGTTAAGAAAACAGACCTACCGAAACCACTCGTCGATAAGAACGTGAAATTCGTCATTGCGGATCATGATGCGAAGAACACTGATTTTCCGCTGGCCAACGTCAATCTGAACGCTGGCGCGTGGCTGAATGCGGATTCCACGAATTCACTGCATCTGAGCTACTTGACACAGCAGTTCGCCCTTCAGTTGCGCGCGAAGCATCCTAACGTACCAGTCGGCATCATCCAGACCGCGTGGGGCGGCACGCCTATTCGCAGGCATATACGTGGCGGAGATATCTACGCGAACCATATTGCACCGTTGAAGGATTTTCATGTGGCAGGTGTGCTCTGGTACCAAGGATGCGATGATGCGATGAACTTTTCGACCGCTACGGAGTATGAGTCGCAGATGACCGCGCTGATCAACCAGTACCGTAGCGTGTTCGAACGGAAGGATCTGCCGTTCCTGTACGTGCAACTTGCGCGATGGCCGAACTATCAGTACACGCAGAACGTGCGCGAGGCGCAACGGACCACGCTTGACAACGCGAATCTGCAAGACCGTTCCAATGTGGCGATGACGGTTTCCCTTGACACCGATAAAGGCACATCCGCGCTGATTCATCCACTCGGCAAGGATATTCTGGGCGCGCGTATGGCCGCGCAGTACCTCGCCATGGAAAACGGTACGAAAAACGCTGTCAGCGTACCTAACGGACCGCTTATTGAACGTGCACGGCATACTGTGGACGGCAAAATCGCCCTGTCTTTCCAAATCGGCACCGCAAGCGGACTGAAAGCGATGCAACCGAACTATACGAAGAGCGCAAGCGCGAGCGCACCCGATTATACGAAGAATTCGAAAGCGACCCCTCTTGACGGTATCAGCAATATCGTAATCCCAACGACTGCGGCATTGCAGGGATTCGAGGTTGCCAACTCTTCCGGGCAATGGGTACCGGCCAACGCCATCATCAGAGGCAACCAGGTGGTGCTCAGCGCGGCCAATGGAACGCCACTTGACAATCTCAGCGGTATAACCCAGGTGCGTTACCTGTTCAGCGGCAATCCGAAGTGCGCGAGCATCCTGTACAACAGCCTTAATCTGCCTGCTAGCCCATTCATCACTATTGTCGAGTGATCTTTGTTGGGGGCCGCCGCGAGATAAACCAATACGGGCGGGATAAGTACGGGCGGTCTGAGCCGTTGCTTGGCCTGCTTGGTCATGTTTTGAGCAGGCTGTTCCGGATTCTGGTTTGGTTTCTGGTTTCCTGCTTAAACTATGAAGACTGCTGCAGCATCGCAGAAACTAGACAAATGTCATTTTTCCACCGGTTTATTTAGGCACATTCCCCTCCTACTATGGCATACGGAACGAACGCGAGCGCACAATCACAGATCGAATGCAAACGTGCGCAGGAGAGGAATCACCATGAGGAATCGTATTGCAGCAGCTGCAGCGGCGGGAATATTAACCATCGGCATGGCCGCCTTGCCTTCTGCGGCTTCGGCCAGTGAAGTCGCACCGTCTACGGACGGATTGGCCGGCAGCACCGCCATCAGCGGGCAGATCGACCAGGATATGGCCGTGTGCACCGACAAAACGTGCGATGCCGTACAGCATGTGCGCAAAACCAACCAGCAGATCAAGTCGGATATGGAAACCGCCAAGCAGCACGCCGAGCAGCTGCATCAGAACGCGCACGAGGACGCCGACGCGCTTCGCCAGTACGGCGAGCAGGCCTGGAAGAACTACCAGGAGGACCGCGAGGATATAAAGAATGCGATTGAAGGCGCGGTCAAGCGCGGTCAGGAGCGTCACGACGCTCTGCATCAGGATATGCAGGACACGCAGGCCCACCTCAACCAGATGCATGCCGATATGAAGGAGACCCACGACGAACTCAAGACGAGGCATGACGCGTTTGCGGCGAGCAGCCACCAGTGGCATCAGTCGTTCATCGCGGCGCTGAAGGACGCGAACTCCAAGACGGGTCAGCAGGGCGGCTCATCCGTTGCTACCGGCACGCATGGCATCACGGCTGGAACGAATGCCGGTACGACCGTTACTGGAGTCAACGGCACCACTGGCACTGTGTGCACGGCTGCCGACACTGGCGCGAATGGTGCTGCAACTGGATCCGTCACAGCTTCCGGCGATCAAACCGCCGCGTCCACCGGCGCGCTGACCAAGTCGGAATATGGACAGCTTGCACAAACCGGCATCGGCATTTCCCTTGCCTGCGCAGCCATTCTGCTGCTTGCCGGCCTTGCCTACGCCATGAAGACGTTCGTGCAGTATAAGCGCGAAACCAGCGAAGACTGAGCCGGCTCGCTGCCGGACAGCGTTTGCTTCATCGACTCATGAAAAACGGTCTCGAATATATCGGGACCGTTTTTTCATGCGCGTTTTTCGTATGTGCTTTTCATCTGCTATACGCATTGTTGCGATTCAATTGGAATGACGTAGTACAGCGACGTACAATGCAGCGCAAAGCGCGCGTACCGTGCATGAACCGCGTGTATGTCCAGTATTCCCACTGATTTGTTACGTTGGCCGTTCTGATCAGTCCACTGGTCAATTCGCATAATGGGGAGCACTGCTGGCGATTCGCGGCGACGGCGTATCGCCATTCCCCGCCGTCCGTCCGGTACTACCCGCGCTCCCCACATCGCCGGCCTTTTCAGCATTGCCGATGTTGGTTCTACGCAACGACCCCGCGGCCAACGAGCGGATGGATCGCCTGCGCTGCGCCTGTTCCGTCTGCGAAGCGGACTGAATTGCGGGAAAAGCGCCCGTTACGGGACGAATACGACCGGTTGCGGTCGGAATAAAGCTTGGTGGCAAAACCTGCGTTGTGATGGCGCTTATGGATGCCATCTGCGGCTGCTGCGTATTATCAGGACCATCCGCAGCGTCTTTTTCTTTCACGGTTTGCGATTCTTCCGCACGATTCGCGTCATCATTCGCATCCTCGCCCGTTTGCAAGGCAGACCCAGCTTCGCTCTGCTTTTCTTGTTTTTCCTGCTTTTCCTGCGGAGCGGCCTGCACATCACTCTGCAATACAATTGGCGATGAATTCGAACGGCGTCGGGCAAGCGCCGCCAGAGAGTCACGAGTATCAGCATCGCGTTGGTCAACCATCGTCGTGCTTCTTTCTCTCAACGTCACGATTTCGAGCGTAACGTAGCGCAGCGCAAAAGTGCGCGTAAAACGACGATGTACGCAACTCCCCCACCGAATCGCAATCAAATATCGACATATGAGGGCAAACAATCCCATTATTGAGACCACAGACTGGCACCAATAAGCCGCAGCATGGCAATCAGAGACTTTCCTGGATGCCGGCCCGTACACGCGAGACTTGCGATACGGGACGATTCAAAAAACCGAGGCCAATGAAAGAAGCATTCGGAGGGAATCTGGAAGGAACCGGAAAACGGAGTGGAAAAGAAGGAACCCCAGAAACCGAATGATTCCAACGGTTTCCAGGGTTCCAATCCGGGCGGAGAATACGAGATTCCCTAACAACTATCCTCAAACCCAGTGATAGCAAGGCTTTCAGCGATTACTGGTTTGATTGTAGCACTCTATTTGTCACTCTAAGCGCCTATCAGGGCCTCTGATTTACACTTTTACACATTTACTCTTTTTACTCTTCACTGTTTTGAAAAGAGTAACAAACCGTTGGAATTTCAACGTTCTTGCTTACACTTTTACACTTTATAGAGTTGTCTATAGTGTGCATTTTCTGTTCAAAAGCCCCAAACCTAATAATTCCAAGGGTCATGGGTCCGTTACACATGCTTTGCCCCGACTTCCACGCCAGATCCGACCAAATCAGATGCAACGAGATATGGATCATGGGTCATTTCTAGGCAACCCAAAAGCAGACCGGAGCGAAGCGTAGGGCTTTTGGGGCGGCAGCTTCTTGCTTTTCATACGCCCATGCTGCCATGACGAGGACCGCCAAGCAATGCGTACGAAGAGTATCTATATCTGATGGGCCATTACGACCCGTCAGATATTTCGATTCGGCTCCAATCACGTTAATTGCCAGAATAAACGTTGCATATGAAAGCGATGCGACACTTAAAAAGTGTGATATCAACTGCGTAATTATTCCGCAGTTGATAATTTCGTCGAAACGGCAACGTGATCAGGCAGTCCACACTCCGCCAGAAATGGGTTCCGAGCCGGAGAACAGCCAATTTGGAAATCGTTCACTACCCAGAAACAAGGCTGTCAGCCCACAAGCCCATACATATTTCTTGACATTGATCCGCCATGAGGCAATAGATCCGACATTAGGCGCATCCCTCATCCCAATCCTCAACACAAAGTTTTTTATTTAAGTCGGTGGCTTCATACGCAGGCCAGCAGCATAGAAAACGTTGATTTTCCGCGGTTTGTTTTTAAGGACAGCACCAATACCACGAGCAGAAGAATGCAAGCATGGTCAGCGTGACAACAGAAGGGACTCGTATAAAATCAAGCAGCATTGCTTCCACAAAAGGCATGCGAGATTCTCGGGCCATCATCAAATAGGTAGTATAAGCATGAGTCTATCGCGAATGAATTGAGGCTTTATGAGAAGCGAAGAAAACGGCACTCTGAACGAGTCGGATTTGTTCGGTGACACTAATTCCGATTTGATGAGCAACCTTAAGAAGATAACGGATTGGAAGAAGACTCATGGAAAAGGGAATGAAGGGCCCTTCCTTGTGCTTTACGACTCTAAAATGCCAATAGGCATCAAACAGGCAGTCAACAGGCTCAACGCCTTCACATATGACAATCTTCCCATGGACGAAATCGGATTTTCCACCGAGCTTTTCGAATCATTAGAAAACCTAGATGACTACATTTCCATCGAAGATAGCGATTCCGATGAAGATGAAGAGCCAATCCAACTGGACAATTTTCCTTTAGCCTTATCTAGCGCAATTTGCGATCTTGATGAGCGTGAATACAAAATATTCAATGAGCGTTTCCTCATGGAAGAACCGCGTTCATTCGAAGACATCGGAGGAGATCTGGGAGTAACTAGGGAAAGAATCCGGCAAATAGAGAAAAACCTTCGAGACAGGATGCAACCCGTATTTGATGAGTTCTCCATTGATGAAAAGCTGTCCTCCTTGTTCACAAACGACAAAAAATTCATACGTTCATCGAGACTGAACACTGTTTTTCCCGAGTTTGAAAAGTATCTCCCAAATTCAACAACTCCTGTCAAATGGGTGTTACGTAACTATTGCAGGTTCACATATGAGGAAAAAGACGGTTGGCTAGCCACACCATCGATTCTGGAAGCAAAACGATTGTTCAAGGACAGACTAGGCAAGCAAGCAAGTCAGCACGGCGTTTTCGACAAGGATGCTCTGCTTGCCTTTAAAACGTATGATGATGAACTCGCCGACATTATCGACTGGGCCAAGTATTGCGGAATTACTTTCTACAAGGACCATTTAATTTTGTGTAGCAACATCGGAGAATATGCCGAAGCGATCCTGGAGATAGAAAATCAACCTATGACAACTGAGGAACTGCAAGCAATCGTGGATCCAAACACTAGTGCGAAAGGTTTCCGTCAAAAACTCTACAAGTCGCGTTCCGCCATACGGACTGATGTCAGAATGTGGGGTTTGCGCGACTGGGGTCTTGATGAATATAACAGCATCGAGCAAACGATCACCGATATGCTG
>OHYC01000114.1_pt1 | contig 38202 bp, 30 predicted proteins | sample 1580171 | NCBI WGS metagenome assembly OHYC01 (sample SAMEA3882526, study PRJEB24775) | human gut metagenome | biome: human-associated habitat; feature: intestine environment; material: feces | place: Netherlands | collected 2009/2010
TTAATACTGTATTTCAGAAATACGCTCTTTTCCCTCATCTGAATGTCTTCAATAACATCGCTTTCGGCTTGAAGCTGAAAAAACTTCCGGCTGTCGTGATCGAGAAAAAGGTGAAGCAGGCCCTCAAGATGGTAGGAATGACCGATTATGAGTACCGTGATGTGGATTCCCTTTCCGGCGGACAGCAACAACGTGTCGCGATTGCCAGAGCTATCGTGAACGAACCGGAAGTGCTCCTGCTGGACGAACCGCTGGCGGCGCTGGACCTGAAGCTGCGAAAGGATATGCAGATCGAGCTGAAGCGTATCCAGCAGCAGGTGGGCATCACCTTTATCTATGTGACCCACGATCAGGAGGAGGCCCTGACCATGTCCGACACCATCGTGGTCATGGACAAGGGCTCCATTCAGCAGATCGGAACGCCTGAGGATATATATAATGAGCCGAAGAACGCCTTCGTGGCGGACTTCATCGGCGAATCTAACATCATCGACGGCATCATGCCCGAGGACAACGTGGTGCAGATGTACGGTCGGCGCTTCCCCTGTCTGGACGGCGGCTTCGCTCCCAACGAGGCGGTGGACGTGGTCATCCGGCCGGAGGACATCGACATCGTCCCTGTGGAGCAGGGCCAGCTCACCGGCACCGTCACCTCCGTGACCTTCAAGGGGATGCAGTATGACATCATCGTGGATTTCCGGGGCTTCAAGTGGCTGATCCAGACCACGGACCACTGCCCTGAGGGCGCCCGCATCGGCATCAAGATCGATCCCGACGGCATCCACGTCATGAAAAAGAGTGCCTACTCCGGTATGTTCGGTGACTATTCCTCCTTCTCCGAGGAATATGACGAGCTGGACGACGCCACCCTTTCGTCGGATGAGGAGGAGAGCGGGGATGAAGAATAACCGTCTTTCCCGCTTCGCCATCCCCTATGTGATCTGGATGGCGCTGTTCGTTGTGGCCCCGATCATCATGGTGGTCATTTACGCGTTTTCCGCCTCTGTCGGCGGCTTTACGCTGGATAACTTCGCCAAAATGGGCACCTACACCGTGGTGTTCACCCGCTCCTTCAAGCTGGCCCTCATTGCCACCGCCATCTGCGTGCTCATCGGCTATCCTGTGTCCTATAAGATGAGCAAGGAGGGGCCTCGGTTCCAGCGGCTGGCCATGGTGCTCATTATGTTGCCCATGTGGATGAACTTCCTGCTGCGGACGTATTCCTGGATGGCGATTTTAGAGAACAACGGTCTTTTGAATCAGCTGTTCCGGAAGATCGGGCTGATCGCCCTTTACAACAACATCTTCGGAACGGACATCAGCTTTTTCCGGATGATCAATACCCAAGGGGCCGTGGTGCTGGGCATGGTGTATAACTACCTGCCCTTCATGATCCTGCCTATCTATTCTGTGATCGTCAAGCTGGACCACAGTCTCATCGAGGCGGCCCGGGATCTGGGTGCCAACTCCGTTCAGGTGTTCCGGCGGGTGATCCTGCCCCTGTCCCTCCCAGGTGTGCTCTCCGGCATCACCATGGTATTCGTCCCCTCCGTGTCCACCTTTGCCATCAGCAAAATGCTGGGCGGCGGTACGGAAATGCTGCTGGGTGACCTCATCGAACAGCAGTATATGGGCGGCGCGTACAATCCCTATCTGGGCGCGGCCATCTCCCTTGTGATGATGGTGATCGTGGTCATCTGCATGGTGGTCATGAACCGCTTCGGCGAGGGCGAAGAACAGGCGGTGATGATGTGAAGAAGAACAATTCTTTTCTGGACCGCCTGTTTATGGCGCTGGTGTTCGTGTTCCTCTACGCGCCCATCGTGCTGCTGATCGTCTTTTCCTTTAACTCCGGCAACAGCAACATGGTCTGGAAGGGCTTCTCCCTCCATTGGTACACGAAGCTCTTCCGCAACCGGATCATCATGCAGAGTGTGTACACCACCCTGCTGGTGTCCCTGCTGGCCACCATCATCGCCACTGTGGCCGGAACCTTCGCCGCCATCGGCTTTTACGCCATGCGCCGCCGGGTCCGGAATCCGCTGATGACCGTCAACAACATCCCCATGATGAACGCGGATATCGTCACCGGTGTTTCCATGTGCCTGCTGTTCGTGGCGTTTTTCAGCGGTTGGGGCAGCTTCGCCTCCTGGTTCAACACGTTGGGGCTGTTCCGGCTCCCCACCCACCTGACCATGGGCTTCGGGACGCTGCTCATCGCCCATATCACGTTCAACATTCCCTATGTGATCCTCTCCGTCGGCCCCAAGCTGCGGCAGATGGACCGCAATCTGGTGGACGCGGCTATGGACCTGGGCTGCACCTGGATGCAGGCCTTCTGGAAGGTCATCATCCCGGAGATCAAACCCGGCATCGTCTCCGGTGCGCTGACGGCCTTCACCATGAGCATTGACGATTTCGTCATCAGCTACTTCACCGCCGGTTCCTCTTCCTCTACTCTGGCCATGACCATCTACGGCATGACCAAGAAGAAAGTGACCCCGGAGATCAACGCCATCTCCACCCTGCTGTTTGTGACGGTGCTGGTCCTGCTGGCGGTCATCAACGTCCGGGAGGCCCGGCAGGAGCGTAAGCTGGCCGCGGAGCAGCGGCGGTAAAAACGGTTTCACGGCGTAAGCCTGAAATAGAAAAATCAAAAAAACACTGGAGGAATGATCAATTGAAAAAAGCATTAGCCTTGACTTGTGCCATGACCATGGCGGCAAGCCTGTTTCTCACCGGATGCGGCGGCAGCGACTATACAACCATGAGCGGCAACGGCTCCGACAACAATTCCGGCAGCAGTAACGGCAGCGGCAAGCGTGTTGTGAATGTTTGCAGCTGGGGTGAATACATTGACGAGGACTTGATCTACAAATTCGAGGACGAGACCGGCATCAAGGTCAACTACCAGACCGCCGAGAGCAATGAAGCCCTGTACTCCCTGCTGAAAACCGGCGCTGGTGACTATGACGTCATCGTCCCTTCTGACTATATGATCGCCCGTCTCATTGACGAGGGTATGCTGGCAGAGCTGAACTATGACAACATCCCCAACTATGAAAAGATCGGCGAGCAGTACAAGAGCCTGAGCTTCGATCCCGAGAACAAGTACACCGTTCCCTACACCTGGGGCACCCTGGGCATCATCTACAATTCCACCATGGTGGACGGCGACATCGACAGCTGGGACGCCATGTTCGACGAGAAGTACGCCGGCAACGTCCTGATGATCCGCAACTCCCGGGACGCTCTGGCCGCCGCCCTGCTGGATCTGGGCTATGACATCAACACCACTGACGAGGCTCAGATCCGGGAAGCTTACGAGCTGCTGGCAGACGCCAAGAGCAAGGGTGTGTACCAGTCCTTCGTGATGGACGAGGTCTTCGGCAAGATGGAGGGCAGCAACGCCGCCATTGCCATGTACTATGCCGGTGACTACCTGACCATGCTGGACAACAACCCCGATCTGAAGTTCGTAGTGCCCAAGGAGGGTAGCAATTGGTTCGTGGACGCCATGTGCGTTCTGAAAACCGCCCAGCACAAGGAGGAAGCCGAGGCGTGGATCAACTTCATCGCCTCCACGGAATCCAATCTGGCCAACATGGACTACATTGGCTATGCTTCCCCCAATCTGGAGGCTCTGGAGGGTTATCCCGCTTACTACGAGGAGACCTACGGCGAGCCTCTGAACGAGGAGCGCTATGAGATCATGGCCGCTCCCGATGACGTGCTGGCCCGCTGCGAGCTGTATACCAACCTCCCCGCCGACACGCTGACGCTGTACAACGATCTCTGGACGGAGCTGGGTATTTGACAGAAACCACAGTCCCGCCGACGCGGGACGGAAAGGAACTGAGTATGATTGAAATTGGCGCGAAGCTGACCGTTGAAAAGACGGTCACCCCGGAGCTCACCGCACAGATGGCCGGTTCCGGGATGCTGCCGGTGTTCGGCACCCCCTTTATGACGGCTATGATGGAAAATGCCGCAGCCGGCGTCCTTCAGCAGTATCTGGGGGAGGGCAAGGGCAGCGTGGGCACCCATCTGAATGTCTCCCATGACGCCCCTACCCCCGTAGGTATGAAGGTCTGGGCGGAGGCTGAGATCACCGCCGTTTCCGAAAACGGCAAGATGATCGACTTTGCCGTAAAGGCGTGGGACGAGAAGGGTCCCATCGGCGCAGGCACCCACACCCGGGCGATCATCACCAATGACCGCTTCCTCAGCAAGTGCAACAGCAAGCTGGAAAAGTAAAAACGGATTTTCTTAACAAGAACGCACCTCGTATTCAGTGAATACGAGGTGCGTTTCTGCAAAGTGCTTTAGCCTTACGCATACTGAATCCCAAGAGGATTCAGCCGCTGCCAGTACACTCCAACTTTCTTTTGAAAAGTACGCCCGACGCGGCTATCAGCCGGATCAGGCGTGCTTATTTCCTGGTGATCATCTCTTAAAACAGGGTAATCTGGCTGGTGTCCGCCATGCCCGCGAAAGCGCCCAGCGCCTTCAGCTGCTCGATATGGGTCTTGGACAGCTTATTGCAGCACATGGCAAACTCCTCAATGGAGATGAACTCCTTCCCCTTTCGCTTTTCCACCGTGTCCAGAGCCGCCGCCTCGCCTAAGCCGTGGACCGTCACAAAGGGCGGCAGAAGGCCCTTTTCCGTGACGATAAACTTGGTGGCGTCCGACTTGTAGATGTTGATGGTGTCGAAATGGAAGCCCCGGAGATAGAACTCATAGCACACCTCCAGCGTGGTCAGCAGGTTCTGCTCTACAGCGGTGGCGTCCTTGTTGTTTTCGATCTCCTTGATCTTCCGCTTCACCGCGTCCATGCCGGCACAGCAGTATTCCGCGTCAAACGCCTTGGCTCGGACGGAGAAAAAGGTCGCATAGAACGCCAGCGGCTCATGGACCTTGTACCAGGCGATGCGGAAGGCCATCATGACGTAGGCCACGGCGTGGGCCTTGGGGAACAGGTAGCCGATTTTGGCCAGAGACTCAATGTACCAGTCCGGTACATCGTGCTCCATCATGGCCTCCTCCCAGCCCTCGTCAAAGCCGCCCTTCTTCACCTTGCCCTTTCGCACCTTCTCCATGATCTTGAAGCTCATTTTCGGGTCAAGGCCCTTGGAGATCAGGTACAGCATAATGTCGTCACGGCAGCCCACCGTTTCCAGAACGCTGGCGGTGCCGCTGAGGATCAGCTCCCGGGCATTGCCCATCCACACGTCCGTACCGTGGGAGAAGCCGGAGAGCCGCACCAGTGTGTTGAAATCCTTAGGCTGGGTGTCGATCAGCATTTGGCGGGTGAACCGGGTGTTGAACTCCGGAATGGCCACGGCGCCGGTAGGCCCCAGAATGGGGTCGTTCTCATAGCCCAGCACCTTGCTGGAAATGAAGATGGACATGGTGTCCGGGTCATCCAGGGGGATCTCGTGGGGGTCCACCCCGGTGAGGTCCTGCATCATGCGCACCATGGTGGGGTCATCGTGTCCCAGCATGTCCAGCTTCAGGATGTTGGCCTCCATGGAGTGATATTCAAAATGGGTGGTGATGGTGTCGGAATCGTCGGCGTCCGCCGGGTGCTGCACCGGGCAGAAATCTTCCATGTCCTTGTCGTCCGGGACCACCACCAGGCCGCCGGGGTGCTGGCCGGTGGTGCGGCGGACGCCAACGCAGCCAAGGGTCAAACGGTTTTCCTCCGCCCGGCAGGCCACGATGCCGTTCTCCTCCAGGTACTTCTTCACGAAGCCGTAGGCAGTCTTTTCCGCCAGCGTACCGATGGTGCCTGCCCGGAACACCTGCGTCTCGCCGAACATCTCAATGGCGTGGCGGTGGGCCCGGGCCTGATATTCGCCGGAGAAGTTCAGGTCGATATCCGGCACCTTGCCGCCGCCGAAGCCCAGAAAGGTCTCAAAGGGAATGTCAAATCCGTCCTTCACGTACTTGGTGCCGCAGACGGGACAAACCTTATCCGGCATATCCGCGCCGCAGCCGTAGCTGCCGTCCAGAATGAATTCGCTGTTTTTGCACTTAGGACAGCGGTAGTGGGGCGGCAGGGAGTTGACCTCCGTAATGCCGGACATATAGGCCACCAGTGACGAGCCGACGGAGCCTCGTGAGCCAACCAGATAGCCGCACTCATTGCTGCGCTGCACCAGCTTCTGAGCGGACATGTACACCACGTCGTACTTGCCTAAGATACCGCCCAGCTCTACGTTCAGGCGGTCCACGATCAGCTGGGGCGGATCCTCGCCATAGAGCCGGTGGACCTTTTCCCAGACCAGGCGGTTCAGATCCTCCTCGGAATTTTCCAGCCGGGGCGGGAACAGCTCCGCCGGCAGCAACTCGAAGGTCTCGATTTGATCCGCCACCAGACGGGTGTTGGTGACCACCACCTCGTAGGCCTTTTCCTCCCCCAGATACTGAAATTCCTCCAGCATTTCCTGAGTGGTCTTGAAGTAGATCGGCAGGGGCTCGTTGGCATCCGGGAACTTCTTGGACGCCAGCAGGATATGCCGGTACACCTCGTCCTCCGGCTCCCGGAAATGGACGTCACCGGTGGCGCAGACGGGTTTTCCCAGCTCCTCGCCGAGGCGGACGATGATACGGTTGAATTCCCGCAGGTCCTCCTCGCTCCGTGCCTCGCCGTTGCGGAGCATGAAGGCGTTGTTGCACAGGGGCTGAATTTCCAGATAGTCATAAAATGACGCGATGCGCTTCAGTTCGTCCCAATCCTTGTGGTCCACCACAGCCTTGAACAGCTCGCCGGCTTCGCAGGCGGAGCCGATGATCAGGCCCTCCCGATGGGCCATCAACTCGCTTTTTGGGATGGTGGGCACCCGCTTGAAATATTTCAGGTTGGATGCCGAAATCAGCTGGTAGAGGTTTTTCAGGCCCACCTTGTTCCGGGCCAGAATAATGATGTGTTTGGGAAAACGGTTGGACTTGCTGCCCAGAGGCCGCAGCTTTTCCATCTCCTTATTGACGGCCTGGAGGGTGTGGATCCCCCGCTCATGGAGCATTTTCCAGAACGGGATCAGCATGTAGCCCACCGTGGCGGCATCGTCACTGGCCCGGTGGTGGTTGAAGGCGGGCAGGTCCAGATGGTCCGCCACAATGTCCAACTTGTACTTGCCGAGACCCGGCAGCAGGTTCTGGGCTAAGATCAGGGAGTCCACATAGGTGGGGTCAAATTCCAGGCCCACCTTTTTGCAGCCTGCCCGGATAAACCCGATGTCGAATTCCGCGTTGTGGGCGGCCAAGGGCCGGCCGTTGACAAATTTCAGAAATTCCGTCAGGGCATCCTTCAGCTGGGGGGCGTCCTTCAGCATTTCATCCGTGATGCCGGTGAGACCGATGATCTCCGGCGTCAGGCGGCGGTTGGGGTTCACGAAGGTCTGGAACCGTTCGCAGATCTCGCCGTTTTTCAGCACCACCGCGCCGATCTCCGTAATGGCCTCCCGGTCCACCTTCAGGCCGGTGGTTTCAATATCGAAGCAGACGAACTCATCGTCCAGGCCGCAGTCTCCCCTGCCGTGAACGGCGATGCGGTCATCCACGTTGTTGATGAAGTATCCCTCCACGCCGTAGAGGATCTTGATCTTGTCCCCGGCGGCATGCCAGGCGTCCGGGAAGGACTGGGCCACGCCGTGGTCGGTGATGGCAATGGCGGGATGGCCCCAGCGGATGGCCTCCTTGATGACCTCCTTCGTGTCCGTCAAGGCGTCCATATTGCTCATTTTCGTGTGGAGATGCAGCTCCACGCGCTTCACCGGGGCGGTATCCTGCCGTTCCTCGTGCTGGATAACGTTGATGTGGTAGGGATTGAGCTGAATGTCCTTGCCGTCCCAGGTAGGCTCCATCTTGCCCTGAACGCACAGCCACATGCCGGGGTTGATCTTTCCGTCCAGACCCTTGGCTTCCTTTTCCGTCAGGTTTTTGTGGACGGCCACGGAGCTGGTGTAGTCCGTCATCTCCACATGGAGCCGCCACATACCGGGCCGCCGGGTCTCCACACATTCCACGGAGAACACCTTGCCGCTTACCGTGGCATTGCCCATTTTCAGATCCAGCGTCTTCATTTCCACGGGCTTGACCTTGATGGGGTTGCCCATCAGGACCGGCCCTGATGGACCTCCCCCGGACGGGGCGGACGGCGCGGCCGCTGCCTTCCACTGAGAGGGCAGCTGTTCCTCCTTCAGCGTGACCCGGAATCGCACCTCGTTCAGTCCGTAGCCGTTACGGATGGCGCTGTTCAGCTCGTCCAGATCCGACGGCTCCAGAGGGTGCTTCACGATCATCGCCAGCTCCATAGAGAGGGTGTCCTGATGGATGCAGGCGCTGGCGATCACCGCCCCCAACAGCTTTAGCCGCAGCTCCGGGGAGAGCTGCAGCTGCGCGAATAATTCAAAAAACGGTATCTCTCTCGACATGCGTCCTTCTTTCCCCATTCTTATGTAAAAGCTGCTTACAGCTTTTCAATTTCCTCCATCAATGCGTCTACAAGCCGCTCCTGAGGCACCTTTTAAAGGATCTCTCCTTTGCGGAAAATCAGGCCCTCGCCCTTGCCGCCGGCGATGCCAACATCCGCGGCGGCAGCTTCTCCGGGCCCGTTGACGGCGCAGCCCATCACCGCCACGGTGATGTTTTTCGTACAGTTCATCAGACGACGCTCCACTTCCTCCGCCATGGGGATCAGATCAATACGGGTGCGGCCGCAGGTGGGACAGGCAATGAGATTCACCCCGTCCTTCCGAAGTCCAGCCGCCCGCAGGATCTTTTTGGCGGCGTAGATCTCCTCCACCGGGTCCGCCGTCAGGGTCACCCGAATGGTATCGCCGATGCCCATGCACAGCAATCCACCGATGCCCATGGCAGACTTCACCATACCCATAGAGGGCGTTCCGGCCTCGGTGACGCCCAGATGCAGCGGATAGTCCGTCTGCTGGCTCAGCAGCGTATAGGCCCGCATGGTCAGAGGCACGTCGGAGCACTTCACGGAAATGCAGATATCGTCGAAATCATAGCGGTTCAGCAGCTTTACGTGGCCCATGGCGCTCTCCACCAGGGCTTCCGCCGTGACGCCGCCGTATTTGGCCCGCAGGTCCTTTTCCAGCGAGCCGCCGTTGACGCCAATGCGGATGGGGATGTTCCGCTGGCGGCAGGCTTCCGCCACCGCACGGACCCGTTCCTCCCCGCCGATGTTGCCGGGGTTGATCCGCAGGGCGTCGATCCCCCGCTCGGCGCACATCAGCGCCAGCTTGTAGTTGAAGTGGATGTCCGCGATCAGGGGAATATCGATCTGCTCCTTGATCTTGTCCACCGCCTTGGCAGCGTCCTCGTCCGGTACCGCCACCCGGATGATCTCGCATCCGGCATCCTCTAATGCGTGAATCTGGGCCACAGTAGCGGCCACATCGTCGGTTTTCGTATTGCACATGGACTGGATGGACACGGGGGCACCGCCGCCCACAGCCACCTTGCCAACCATCAATTTCTTTGTCATATTGATCGCCTACTTTACCAATTTGAATACATCCTGGAATGTTACCAGCAGCATAAAGCCCATCAGCAGGACAAAGCCCGCCGTGTTGATGGCCGCCTGATATTTCTCCGGTACCTTCCGCTTGAACAGTGCCATGGAAACTGCGTCCACCAGTAGGAAAAAGATCCGTCCGCCATCCAGCGCCGGCAGGGGCAGCAGGTTCATCACCGCCAGATTCACTGCGATCAGCGCCGCGAAATAGGCAATGCTCTCCGCCGCGGCCAGCAGGCCGTTCTGGTCATTCTGTTCCGCCGTTTCCTGAGCCTCGGTGCCTACATCCTTGATGGTGGTCACAATGCCCACCGGCCCGCTGAGGTCATTGAGTCCGGCCCCGCCGGTAACAAGCTGGCCCAGACTGAACCACACAAGCTGCACGAAGTCCATGGTCTGATACCAGGTGTAGCGGATGCGGTTGGATACGGTGGCCGGGACAGACAGCCGTCCCACATACAGGCCGAAGCCCTGATAAGGCTCCCCCTGCTGGTCGGTGCAGGTCTGCCGGGCGACGTTTTCCACCAGAATATGCCGCCCGTTCCGGACGACCTCAATATCCACCGTGTCGCCGGAATAGCTCAGAAACATCTGGGCGTCGCCGCTGAAATAGGTGCGCCAGCCGTTGATCTTATAGATCTGATCCCCGGCCTGTAAACCATTTTCCCCGGTCCGGGATACCTCCGGGGCAAGGCCTGTGATCCCGTCCACAAAGAAGGTCCCGGCACTGCTGAACAGGATCGCCACGATCAGCAGTCCCGTCAGGAAATTCATGAAAGCACCGGCGGCTAAGATCACGAATTTTTTCCAGAAGCCCTGACGGGTGAAGGCCCGGGCGTTGCCCGTGTCTCCGTCCTCCCCCTCCATGGCGCAGTAGCCGCCGATGGGCAGGATGCGGAAGGAATAGGCTGTCTCCCCCTTCTTCCGGTGCCAGACGGCAGGGCCCATGCCGATGGAAAACTCGTTGACCTGTACGCCGCAGAGCTTCGCCGCCAGAAAGTGGCCCAGCTCATGCACGGCGATGAGCACGCCGAAAATCAAGATCGCCGCCAGGATGTAGACAAAGCTCATGAATGTCTCCTTGCAAATGCGGACTTCACGGCCTCTCGGGCGGCGTGGTCCGCTGATAAAATTTCCTCCAACGAGGGTGTTTGCGTCACCGGGACGGTCGCCCGCGCCGCCGCAACCAGGTCGGAAATGTCATAAAAACCAATTTTTTCCGCCAAAAACAGACGGACGGCTTCCTCGTTGGCGCCGTTCAGAATGGCGCAGGCCGTGCCGCCTGCCTCGGCCGCCTCCTCCGCCAGACGGAGGCAGGGAAAAGTCTCCCGGTCCGGCTCCAGAAAGGCCAGGGGCGGGCTGTTCAAAAGGTCCAGCGGCGGTGCCGGGTTCTCCCCCCGCTCCGGGTAGGTCATGGCGTAGCGGATGGGCAGTCGCATATCCGGCGTACCCAACTGGGCGAGAATGGCTCCGTCCTTAAATTCCACCATGGAGTGAACGATGCTCTGCGGATGCACCATGACGGACACCTGCGCCAGCGGCAGACGGTACAGCCGCATGGCCTCGATGACCTCCAGCCCTTTGTTCATCAGCGTGGAGCAGTCCACGGTGATCTTGGGGCCCATCGTCCAGTTGGGGTGACGCAGGGCGTCGGCCTTAGTCATGCGTCCCACCTCGTCCCGGCCCATCCCCCGGAAAGGACCGCCGGAGCAGGTCAGGATCAGCCGCCGGATCTCCCGACGGTCGGCGCAGCCCTGTAAGCACTGGAAGATGGCGGAATGCTCACTGTCCACCGGCACGATCTCCGCACCGCAGCGGTCCGCCTCACTCATCACCAGTTCACCGGCACAGACCAGAGTCTCCTTATTGGCTAAGGCGATACGCTTTTTCTCCCGGATGGCGGCCAGCGTGGCTTTCAATCCCACCATGCCAACCACGGCGGTGACCACCGTTTCCGCCTCCGGGATCACGGCGGCGTCCACCAGAGCATCTGTACCGGTCAACACCTTTACAGACGTGTCCTGCAAGCGAACTGCCAGTTCCTTTGCGGCTGCTTCCTCCGTCATCACCGCCAGGCGGGGACGGAACTTCCGGCACTGTGCCTCCATTCGCTCCACGTTGGAATTGGCGGTCAGTGCCGCCACCCGCAGGCCCAGCTGTTTCGCCACATCCAAGGTTTGACGGCCGATGGAGCCGGTGGAGCCCAATATTGAGATCGTATTCATCATAGTATGTCCTCTATGTCTCTTAAAGCATACCCGCGCACACAAACAAATAGATCCACGGAGAGATAAACAGGGTGGAATCGAACCGATCCAGCATTCCGCCGTGGGTCAGGAAAATGTGGCTGTAATCCTTTACCCCCGCCTCCCGCTTGATGAGGGACATGGCGAGATCGCCCAGCTGGCCGATGGCGTTGGTCACCAGACCGGCCAGGACCAGATTCAGGTAGTTCGGCTCGTAACCCAGCCACATCCGGGCCACCACACCCCAGAGCACCAGTCCCAAGGCGCTGCCGATCAATCCGGCGACAGAACCCGCCCACGTCTTGTGGGGGCTGACTGCCGGGGCCATTTTCCGCTTTCCGAGCAGCATCCCGCCGTACATGGCAAAGCTGTCTCCCAGAAAGGCCACGCAGAATGGCAGCAGTACATACATCTTGCCGTACAATCCGTCCATTCGCAGCAGGAAAATGGCGCTGTACATCACGGGAAACACTGTGCCGCCCATCATCGCTGTGGCAACATCGGCAAAGGGCATGGCGTTCGGCGTTCCGTAGCCCTTGACGGCAACGAAAAACAGGACCGTCACCAGCGCCAGCGGCACGCACAAAATGCGGATCATACCCACGGACTGATAGCCCTCGTAAAACTGCCAGGTATGCGCGTCATAGATGACCCATTCCTGCGCCACGGCAGCCAGAATGGTAAACGCGTAGACACACTTGGGCACTTTCTTTCCCGCCGTATGCAGCAGCTCGTAGGCCGCGGCAGCGGCAATGCCGCATACCACGATCACCGTCACCCAGTCCGGACACAGCAGCAGCGCCGCCAGCAGCAGCGGCAAGCCAATGATGACCACCAACCATCTTTGCAACATAGAATTTCAGTCCTTTCAACACCTGTAAGGGCTTATTTCTTCACACCGCCGAACCGGCGATCCCGGCTCTGGTAGGCGGCGATCGCCTTGTCCAGCTCCTCCTCATCGAAGTCCGGCCAGAGGGTATCCGTGTAATAAAACTCGGAATACGCACACTGCCACAGGAGGAAGTTGCTCAGCCGCTGCTCCCCGCTGGGGCGGATGATCAGCTCCGGGTCCGGGATGCCGGCAGAGTCCAGATAGGTGGAAAACAGCGTTTCGTCCAGGTCCTCCGGCTTCCGCTTCCCTTCCGCACACTCCGCCGCAAACCGGCGGACAGCCCGAAGGATCTCATCCCGGCCGCCGTAGTTCAGACAGACATTGGCCTGAAAATCGTCCTTGGACAAATGCTCCGTGATCTCGTCCGTCTCGTGGGCCAACGCCCGCAGCTCCGGTGCGATGGGCGTCATGTCTCCAAAGAAGTGGAGGCGGATATGGTCCCGCTCCATGGTATCCACAGCCTCCAGCAGGTACTTCTTCAAAAGCGCCATGATAGCGGAGACCTCTGTCTCCGAGCGCTTCCAGTTTTCCGTGGAAAAGGCGTAGACCGTCAGGTACTTGACGCCGATGTTCTTGCAGTAGGTGGCGATCCGGCGGAAGGTCTCCGCCCCCGCCTTATGTCCCGCGGTGCGCGGCAACCCCCGTTGGGTGGCCCAGCGGCCATTGCCGTCCATAATAATCGCAATATGGCGAGGTGGGCTGGCAGCCCACCCCGCCGTATGCAGCGTGTTTCGTGTCTCGCTCATCAAATCTCCATCAGTTCCTTTTCCTTGCGGGCCAGCAGCTCGTCGATCTTCTTGCTGCTGTCATCCGTCAGCTTCTGAAGATCCTTTTCCGCCTGCTTCAGATCATCCTCGGTGATCTCGGAAGCCTTTTCCTTCTTCTTGAAGGACTCCATGGCGTCCCGGCGGATGTTGCGGATGGCCACCTTGCCGTTTTCCGCGTACTTGCGGATCTGCTTGACCAGCTCCTTACGGCGCTCCTCCGTCAGCTGAGGGAAGTTCAGACGGATATTCCGGCCGTCATTCTGGGGATTGATGCCCAGATCGGAGTTCAGAATGGCCTTTTCGATGGATTTCAGCGCAGAACCGTCCCACGGAGAGATCTGCAAAATCCGGGGGTCCGGGGTGGAGATCGCCGCGATCTGCTGAATAGGGGTGGGGGTGCCGTAGTAATCCACCATAATGCGGTCCAGCACGGCGGCATTGGCACGGCCTGCCCGGACGGAAGCAAAGTCCGCGGCGGCAGAGTCGATGCTCTTATTCATTTTTTCCTCGTAGATCTTGTAATCGTCTTTCAACATAGCTTGGTTCCTTCCTTTCGCGCCTTTATTCTTTTACGATCGTGCCCACGTTTTCGCCGCAGAGAGCCCGGATGATATTCTCCGGATCCTTCAGGGCAAAGAGCAGCACGGGAATGTGGTTATCCATAGAAAGAGAGGTTGCGGTGGTGTCCATCACCATCAGATGCTGGGCCAGCACTTCATCATAGGAAATGCTGTCATACTTGACGGCGGTGGGGTCCTTCACTGGGTCGGCGCTGTACACGCCGTCCACGTTCTTGGCCAGCAGGATCACGTCCGCGTCGATCTCAGCCGCCCGCAGAACTGCCGCCGTGTCTGTGGAGAAATAGGGGTTGCCGGTACCGGCGCCGAAGATGACCACACGGCCCTTTTCCAGATGCCGGATCGCCCGGGAACGGATGTACGGCTCCGCGATGGCCCGCATCTCAAGGGCGGTCTGCACCCGGACGGGGATCCCCTTCTGCTCGCAGACGTCCGCCACTGCCAGACAGTTCATAACCGTAGCCAGCATACCGATGTGATCGGCGCGGGTCCGCTCCATTTTGCCGCCGCCGCTGTTCTTGGCGCCCCGCCAGAAGTTGCCGCCGCCGACGACCAGGCCCACCTGAACGCCCATGTCCAGGCACTTCTTGATGACGTCGCACACCTGACCAATGACCTCAAAATCCAGACCGGAATGCTTGTCTCCCGCAAGGGCCTCGCCGCTGATCTTCAATAGGACACGATGATATACCGGTTTTTCCATAATGACCTCCTGTGGCATATGTTATCAGTGTCTATTTTACCTTATTTTCCGTCGTTTGGAAAGGGGGTATCCGAAGATTTTCACAGGAAAATTCCATGACCGGTTTTTGTTGGAATTCCGGTCTTTTTTTCGCCCGCAACCGATAGTTGACAGCCGGGTGGTAGCCAATATCGGCCCTGTATGGTATACTGAAGTCGAAATTCCACCGATACCCCTATGGAAGGAGGACGCGATATGACACTTGGACAGCGCATCAGCCTGTATCGAAAAAAGCTGCATATTTCTCAGGAGGAGTTGGGTGCCCGATTGGGCGTCAGCCGTCAGGCCGTCAGCAAATGGGAGACCGACCTCTCTGCCCCGGATCTGAACAACCTGATTGGGTTGGCCCGGGAACTGGGCGTTTCCCTTGCGGAGTTGACGGAAACGCCGGAGGAACCGGCGCCGCCGAAAAACGCCGGCAAAAAGTGGTGGTTCCTCCTGAGCGTATGCGTTCTGCTGCCGGTTCTGATTGCCGGGTTCCTTCTCTACCGGATCAACCAGCCGCCTGCGGGGCAGGTAAGCGATTATGCTGAGCCCGCGTCGGACTTTTACCTGCAATGGCAGGTTCCCCGGACGGACGGCCGGGAATGGTATGAGTTCCTGACTTTGGGAAATCAGGATGTGCCCTTCCCCTTTCACACCTCCCTCCATCTGACGGCTCCGGAGAAGATCGTCACGGAGGGCACGGACCTCCATTTGGCCGCCGTCCACCACGCGGTCTGCGGCGGGCTGTATGTGGACTACATCCACCTTCAGGCCGACCCGGAGCAGGGGCAGGCCGCCGGGGATACCATCTGCCGCATTTCCACCATGGCCCCCGGCTTCTGGACGCCCCGTGGCATCAGCGTCGGTAACGAAAAGTCCTTTGTGGTGGACGCCTATCACTCTGGCAAGGAGGATCAGGCGGAAGGAACGCTGCTGTACGGTCTCAAGGAGGCGGATGGGTATTCGCTGGTTCCCCATGACTATCTGTATATCTGGAGCGCCTTTGAGGAGGGCCGCGGCTATCAGACGATCTATTTCTTCATAAAGGATGGCCTGGTGGCGGGCATCTCCATGGAGCTGATGCAGGATATGGGAGACTTCTACGCTGCCGCCAACAATACCTCCACCTTCCCTGTGGATGAAAACGGCGACCCGGACTTCTCCCACCGGCAGGACCTTCCGCAGGAGCCGATAGATGCCACCCGGCAGGTCTATATTGCATGGAACCAGCTTGTAACCAATGAAAACCTCTCCGCCGAGGAACGGTATGCCTACCGCCGGGATGTTTTCACCAACCTGCCGGATATGGATTGGCAGGAATTCGGAGCGTTGGGCGGTATCGACAGCAGTGGCACCATATTTGCCTTGCTGGATTGGCTCTCCCAACAGGAACACTACTCCAGTGGTGATATTTATTTCATTCAGCGCGGTTATGCTGCGCACGGCATCGACGGCGCTTACGCGGAGGATTACTGCTATCTCCTCTCTCGGGCTCTCTTTTCTGATCCGGTGGCTTATGCCAAGGCGCTGGCCCGCAGCACTGCCGATGATGAGGCGGTGCAGACTCTGATTATGGGAGGCACCGCCTACGGTGCAGACTACTACCCCGCCGACTGCGAGACAGCAGTCTCCGCTCTGGACGCCGCCATCAGTGCCAACACCCTGACGGCAGAAGAAACCGGTTGGGCCAAGCTGCTGCGGTACTACCTGGCAAATCCCAATGATAGCTATTACGCCGACTATCCCAAAACGCCGGCAGAGCTGGAAAACTGACCATGCTTGCCGCTCCCCGCTCAAAAGACCGATCCAACACGGGCAAAACTACGAAACCGTCCCCATGTTTGGCTCTGCCAAACACGGAGGCGGTTTCTCTGACGGATCTTGATTTCTGCCGTCATCGTGATCGAAGCAAAAAGGACAGCCGCAATGCGGCTGTCCTTTTTCAGACGATATTCGGTGTTGGGCTTAGCCCTTGACCATCTTGGCGATCTCCTCAGCGAAGTTCTCCTGCTTCTTCTCGATGCCTTCGCCCTTCTCAAAGCGGATGGCGTCCACGAAGGTGATCTTGCCGCCCAACTTCTTGGCAGCGTCAGCGATATACTGCTCCACGGAGCCGGTGAACACATCGCCGCGGACAAACTCCTGCTGCAGCAGGCAGTTCTCGGAGTAGAACTTGTTCATCTTGCCCATGACGATCTTCTCGCGGACCTGCTCGGGCTTGTTGGCCATCTTGGGATCATTCTCCATCTGGACCATCATGATCTTCTTTTCCTCGTCCAGCACGTCCTGAGAAACCTGAGACTTGTCCCAGAAACGGGGATTCAGAGCGGCGATCTGCATGGCAACGTCCTTGCCCACGGCGGTGGCGTCAATATCGCCCTCCACCTTCAGGTTTACCAGCACGCCGATCTTGCCGCCGGCATGGATATAGGGAACGGAAACGCCCTCAGTGAAGATGGCGAAGCGGCGGACCTTGATGTTCTCGCCGATGACGAGGACCATCTCCTGCTGCTGCTGCTCAACAGTCAGGTCGGTGCCGTTGTACTTGCAGGCCATCAGGGCCTCCAGGTCGGCGGGCTTGTTGGCGGCCACGGTAGCGGCAACACCCTTGACAAAGTCCACGAACTTCTCATTCTTGCCCACGAAGTCGGTCTCGGCGTTGACCTCAACGACCACGCCCACGCCGTCAATCACAGCGGCGTAAGCCATGCCCTCGGCGGCAACACGGCCAGCCTTCTTGGCGGAGGCGGCCAGGCCCTTTTCACGCAGGAATTCAACGGCCTTGTCCATGTCGCCGTCGGAAGCGGTCAAAGCCTTCTTGCAGTCCATCATGCCCACGCCGGTCATTTCGCGCAGGGTCTTTACATCAGCAGCGGTAAAAGCCATAATCTTTTTCCTCCAATTTATATAGTATCGGAGCTTGCGCTCCCGCAGAGTCTTGGTTTATTCGGCAGCGGGGGCCTCAGCGGCCTCGTCCATCTGCTCGCCCTGCTTGCCCTCCAGCATGGCGTTGGCCATGACGGAAGCGATCAGCTTGATGGCGCGGATGGCGTCATCGTTGCCGGGGATCACATAGTCGATCTCGTCGGGATCGCAGTTGGTATCGGCGATAGCCACCACGGGGATGCCCAGCTTGTGAGCCTCAGCGATGGCGTTGCGCTCCTTGCGGGTATCCACGATGAACAGAGCGCCGGGCAGCTTCTTCATGTCCTTCACGCCGCCGAGATACTTCTCCAGCTTCTCGATCTCGCCCAGATGCTTCATGACTTCCTTCTTGGGCAGCATATCGAAGGTGCCGTCAGTCTGCATGGCCTTCAGCTGGTTCAGACGGTCCACGCGGGTGCGCATGGTCTTGAAGTTGGTCATCATGCCGCCCAGCCAACGAGCGTTGACATAGTACTGACCGCAGCGGGTGGCCTCTTCCTTGATGGCCTCCTGAGCCTGCTTCTTGGTGCCGACGAACAGCAGGGACTGGCCGTTCTCAGACAGCTGACGGACGAAAGCATAAGCCTCCTCCAGCTTCTTCACAGTCTTCTGCAGGTCAACGATATAGATACCGTTGCGCTCGGTGTAGATATAGGGAGCCATCTTGGGGTTCCAGCGACGGGTCTGGTGACCGAAATGGACGCCTGCCTCCAGCAGGGACTTCATGGATACGACACTTGCCATTGTTTGATTTCCTCCAAAAATTTAGTTTGTACCTCTGGCTGTTTCCTCCCCTCTGCTAACCCGTTTTTTACAAATGGGCACAAACAAAGAGTCCGCAGCCATGCGGAATGCTGAATTATCATAGCACAACGTGAAACGGATTGCAAGAATTATTTCCAAAAAATACGTGAAATTTTCGGCGTTTCTCCGAAAATTCCACGTTGAGCTGTTTTTTATCAGAATTTTTTCCGCCGGCGGCGTTCCAGCGCCGGGTCCCGGTGCTGGGCGGGCTTGTCGATGAGGATGATGTCATCCCCGATCCGCTGGATGCTGTCCCACGGGACGTAGTACTCCTCTCCCCTGCCGAACAGCCCGAAAAAACGGGCGGGACCGTAGACGATCAGGGCTGCCGTCTGGCCGTCCGGCATCCGGAGGTCCACGTCCCCCACAAAGCCCAGCCGCCCGCCGTCCGTAATGTTGATGACCTCTTTCCGCCGCAGTTCCCGTATCCGCATCTACGCCGCCCCCTTTCAAAAAATGGTATGCCGATCCGGGACTGTCCTATGCCGCCGGAATCGGCAAAAACCTCCCGTATAGGAAAAACGCGGCAGGGGCATACTGACTCCGTCGAGCTTAACGGCAGGAGGCGGATATATGCAGGGGAAAGTGGAGATCGCGGGGGTCAACACGGCAAAGCTGAAGGTCCTGAAAAGCAGTGAGACCATGGAGCTGCTCCGCCGCAGCAAGGCCGGGGACCGGCAGGCCCGTGAAGAGCTGATCGAGGGGAATCTGCGGCTGGTGCTGTCGGTGATCCAGCGGTTCGCGGGGCGAGGTGAAAGCGTGGACGATCTGTTTCAGGTTGGCTGCGTAGGGCTCATCAAGGCCATTGACAATTTCGATATTTCCCAGCCGGTAAAGTTTTCTACCTACGGTGTGCCCATGATCGTAGGCGAGATTCGCCGCTACCTCCGGGACAACAGCGCCATCCGGGTCTCCCGCTCCATGCGGGACACCGCCTACCGGGTCTTGCAGGCCCGGGAACACCTCATGGCGGAAAACCAGAAAGAGCCGACGGTAGAGGAGATCGCCAAGGTGCTGGATATTCCCCGGGAGGAGGTTGTCTTTGCCATGGACGCCATCGTGGACCCGGTCTCTCTGTACGAGCCGATCTATGACAGTGGCGGGGATGCCATCTGCGTCATGGATCAGGTCAGCGACACGAAAAACACAGATGAGCGCTGGACAGAGCGCATTGCCTTGAAGGATGCCATGAAGCTGCTGGACCCACGGGAGCGGCGCATCCTGTCCCTGCGGTTCTACGAGGGCAAGACCCAGATGGAGGTCTCCGCCGAGGTGGGCATCTCTCAGGCGCAGGTGAGCCGGTTGGAAAAAGGGGCTATCAACACCATCCGCAAGCACTTATAGGAGAAAAACCGTCGGAGCGCTGCTCCGGCGGTCAATTCTGTATTCCACCGCGCGGTTGCAAGCGAAGCGGAACGGTTTTTGAGCATTTTGTTCTGTTTTCGTTTGACCTTTTCCGTCAAAGCGTGTAAAATGGGGCAAAATCATGTTGAGGAGTTCCTGCAAATGGATATGCAAAAAATTCTGGAATACCGCAACGCCCGCAACCGCTTCTGCCAGCGTATCGGCATCACGGTGACGGAGCTGTCCCCCGGCTATGCCAAGGTAGTCAAGACCGTAACGGAGGACGATCTGAACCCCGTGGACGTAGCCCATGGCGGCCTGTTCTTCTCCATGGCGGACAACGCCGCCGGCTCCGCCATGGCCGCTTACGGCGAACAGGCGGTGACGCTGAACGCCCAGTACAATTTCATGCGTGCAGCCAAGGCAGGCGATGTTCTGACAGCCGAGGCCCGAGAGGCCAAGCACGGCGGCACCGTCTGCGTATTCGACATCCGGATCACGGATCAGGACGGAAATCTGGATGGCACCGGTACCTTTACCTTCTACAACCTAAAAAAGCCCCTGAAGATTGACTGAGCAAAAAAGGTCTGCCCCGAAATCGGGACAGACCTTTTATTTGGCTTACTTTTTGAAGCTATCCTTCAGGCTGACGCTGCGGTTGAACACCGGATGGCCCGCCTTGGTATCCTTGTTATCCAGGCAGAAGTAGCCCAGACGCATGAACTGGTAGCCGGGAGCCGTCTTTCCGCCCTCGTGGCTTTCGGCGTAGCGGTCTGCGGCGGCGGCCAGACCGGCCTCCACTTTGCAGTCCGTCAGGACCTCCAGAGAGCCGGGATTCAGGCACTCGATGAAGTCCTTGTCGGCGGCGTCGGGGTTGGCGTCGGTGAACAGGTTGTCATAGAGCCGCACCTCGGCGTTCACGGCGGTGGCGGCATCCACCCAATGGATGGTCGCGCCCTTCACCTTCCGGCCATCGGCGGGGTCACCGCCCCGGCTGTCGGGGTCATACTCGGCAGCGATCTCGGTCACATTACCGTTTTCATCCGTCTCATAGCCGACGCACTTGATGAGATACGCGCCCTTCAGGCGGCACTCGGGCCCGCCGGGGAACAGGCGCTTATACTTGGGGATCGGCTCCGCCATGAAGTCATCAGCCTCGATCCACAGGCTGCCGGAGAAGGGCACTTCCCGGGTCCCGGCAGAGGGGTCCAGAGGATTGTTCTCCACGGTGACGGTCTCCGTCTTTCCGGCGGGATAGTTGGTGATGGTCAGCTTGATGGGCCGCAGAACGGCCATCACCCGCTGGGCGGTCTCGTTCAGGTCTTCCCGGAGGCAGTGCTCCAGGAAGCCGTATTCCACCACATTGGCGGACTTGGCCACGCCGATGCGGTCACAGAAATTACGGATGGACCGGGCGGTGTAGCCCCGGCGGCGCAGGCCGCAGAGGGTGGGCATCCGGGGATCGTCCCAACCGGAGACCCGGCCTTCCTCCACCAGTTTGCGGAGCTTGCGCTTGCTCATGACCGTGTGGTCGATGCCAAGACGGGCGAACTCGATCTGACGGGGATGGGCAGGCAGGTCGCAATGCTCGATGACCCAGTTGTACAGGGGACGGTGGGCCTCAAATTCCAGAGAGCACAGGCTGTGGGTAATGCCCTCCAGCGCGTCCTGAATGGGATGGGCGAAGTCATACATGGGATAGATGCACCACTTGTCCCCCTGACGGTGATGGTGCATGTGGTTGATCCGGTAGATAACGGGGTCCCGCATATTGAAGTTGCCGCTGGCCAGATCGATCTTGGCCCGCAGGGTCATGGAACCGTTGGGGAACTCCCCTGCCCGCATCCGGGCGAACAGATCCAGACTCTCCTCCACGGGACGGTCCCGGTAGGGAGACGTGGCAGGAACGCCGATGTCGCCCCGGTGGGCCCGGAACTCCTCGGGAGACAGTTCGCACACATAGGCAAGGCCCTTTTTGATAAGACCAACTGCCTGACGGTAATCCTCTTCAAAATAGTCGGAGCCGTAAAAGAAGCGGTCGCCCCAGTCGAAGCCAAGCCAGTGGATGTCCTCCTTGATGGCCTCCACGAACTCCTCATCCTCTTTGGTGGGGTTGGTGTCGTCCATCCGCAGATTGCACAGGCCGCCAAACTTCTCAGCGGTGCCGAAGTCGATGGTCAGGGCCTTGCAGTGGCCGATATGCAGATAGCCGTTGGGCTCCGGCGGAAACCGGGTATGGACGGTCATGCCTTCAAACTGTCCGCCCTGGGCAATATCCTCCTCAATAAACGTGTGGATGAAATTGCGGCTTTCGGGGGCCTCCGCCGCCGTGGTCTTGATCTCGTCAGCCATTGCTGTCAGTCCTTCCTGAAAAAATCTATCATAAATTGGCATTATACAGAAGCTATGGAGAAAATGCAAGGAAAATCCGGCGTTTTCAGCCGAAACGTCGAAAAGTCAAGGAACGGTTGTCAGTTTGCTTCCTCCTGCGGCCCCGGCAAAAACTCCTCCCCTGCCGCCGTCATGGCCAGACTCCCGGCGGAAAGCTCCGTCAGCCGGAGCTGGAACGTTTCCGCAGTCCCGGCGGGAAATGCCGTCCGGAGGGTGATGTCCGCGCCGTATTCCGCGTCCCGGACCACGCCGCCGGCCGCAGCCACCTCCAGCTTCATCCGCTCCAGCAGCGGATAAGTGCAGGGCACGTCCCACAGCGTCCAAAGCCCCATCCGGGCGATCCCGGCGGCGGTCAGCGCATCAGCGGCTCCCTTGGTGTAGGCTCTGGTCAGCCCCCCGGCTCCCAGCAGTACGCCGCCGAAGTACCGGGTCACAACGCAGCACACATTCCAGACCTCCTGCCGCTGGAACACGTTCAGCATAGGCTGGCCCGCCGTGCCCTGCGGCTCGCCGTCATCGGAATAGCGGACCACGCCGCCCTCTTGCAGGAGGTAGCACCAGCAGTTGTGCCGGGCGTCATAGTATTTCTTTTTCATTTCCTCGATGCGGGCCCGGGCCTCCGCCTCCGTCCCCACCTTGTAGAGGTGGGTGATGAAGCGGGAGCGCTTTTCCGTAAACTCGCTCTCGGCGTCCTGATAGGGGACGATGTACTCCGTCATGCAAACTCCTTTTCACCGGAAAAAGCCAGCCATTCTTCCTTTTTCAAGGCGTAAAACACCGTTTTGTTGGTCATTCCGATGACATTCGTTGTCTCTTTCGTGAACTGATAGCGGAAGCCGCATTTCTCAATGACCCGACGGGACCGGCTGTTCCAGTCATAATGCGAGCACCAGACAGCTTCCAGCCCCAGCATCTCAAAGCCGAAGCGCAGCAGTTCTGTTGCAGCCTCCGTCATAACGCCATGGCCCCAATACGGCCGTCCCAGCCAATAGCCCATCTCCCGCTGCTCTGTGGCAGAAAGCTCCGGAAAAATCTCCGATGACGGCTGAAAGCCCACCGCTCCCAGCAGTGCGCCGCTCTCTCTGCTGAGAATCGCGCAGACCTCCGGCGCGCTGAACACATCCCGGATGATCTCCCGGCTTTCCTCCACGCTTCCATGGGGTTCCCAGCCGCACATGGGGCCGATCTCCGGGTCCGACGCCAGAGCGTACAATGCCTCGGCATCCTCCTCCCGCCAGGGGGCGAGGAGCAGCCGCCGCGTTTTCAGCGTGATCATTCCCAGTCCTCTTTCGGCGGCGTCCAGTCCGGGGTATAGTCTCCGATCTGGCCCAGCACCTTGGGCGGGCACACCGCCACAATGTCAATGGTCTCGCTATATTCCACGGATTCCACCTTGGCCTCCCGGTACAGCATATCCAGCAGGCCGCCCTTGTCATACGGCAGGTGGATGGTCACCCGGCGGGTGCCCTTGTCCAGCCGCTGGTCGATCATTTCCAGCAGACGATCCACGCCCTCGCCGGTCCGGGCGGAGATGGAGCAGATGTCGGCGCCATGGGGCCGCAGGTCACCGGCCTCCACACGGTCGCACTTATTGAATACGTCGATGCGGGGGATCTCATTGGCTCCCAGTTCCACGATCAGCTTCTCCACGACCTCCGCCTGATGCTGCCATTCCGGGTTGGCTACATCGATGACATGGAGCAGCAGGTCGGCGTACTCCAATTCCTCCAGTGTGGCCTTGAACGCCTCCACCAGCTGATGGGGCAGCTTGCGGATGAAGCCAACGGTATCGGACACCACCACGTCCATCGTATCGCTGACCGTCAGCAGGCGGCTGGTGGTGTCCAGCGTGTCGAACAGCCGGTTATTGGCCGGGATCGCGGCACCGGTGAGCTGATTCAGCAAGGTGGATTTGCCCGCGTTGGTATAGCCAACGATGGCCACCACCGGGATCTCGTTCTTCTGCCGCTGCTGGCGCTGGGTGGCCCGGACACGACGTACCTCTTCCAGATCTGCCCGGATCTTGTCGATCTTCTTGTTGATCAGACGGCGGTCCGTTTCCAGCTGCGTCTCGCCGGGGCCCTTGGAGCCGATAGGCCCCTTGCCGCTGGTGCCGCCCTGACGCTCCAGATGGCTCCACATACCGATCAGCCGGGGCAGCAGATAGCGGTACTGGGCCAGCTCCACCTGCAAGCGGCCCTCCTTGGTTTTTGCCCGCTGAGCGAAAATATCCAGGATCAGGCCGCAGCGGTCCAACACCTGAACGCCCAGCAGCTCCGTCAGCACCCGCTGCTGGGAGGGGGAAAGGTCATTATCGAAAATGACCATGGTAGCGCCTACATTTTCAACGTAAAGCTGCACCTCCGCCACCTTGCCCTCCCCGATGAAGGTCCGGGGATCCGGCGCGGGCCGATTCTGGAGAACGATGCCGGCAGTCTCGCCGCCGGCGGTCTCCACCAGAGCGGACAGCTCGTCCATACTTTCCTCGGTGGCACTGTCCTCCCGCAAAACCGGGGAGTTCAGGCCCACCAATACAACTTTATCTCGAATTTCTTCCTTTTTCGGTAACAAATGTGTCTCTCCTTGCGTTTGGGAGGCCCCGTGTCAAATGGGTTTCCCATTTCATTGATGTGTCCAGTATATCCGAATTTTGAAAAAATGCAATAAAAAAGCAGTGGTCTGCGGATGCAGACCACTGCTGGATGTGACGAAGTGTACAGGCTTACTTGTTCAGGCCGAACTTCTTGTTGAACTTGGCCACGCGTCCGCCGGTATCGACCAGCTTCTGCTTGCCAGTGAAGAAGGGGTGACACTTCGAGCAGACTTCCACCTTGATATCACTCTTGGTAGAACCTGTCTCAATCACATTACCGCAGGCGCAAGTAATCGTAGTCTGCTGATAATTGGGATGGATTCCTTCCTTCATTGCTCTCGTTCACCTCTTTCTGGTACAAAACTACCTCTATGGAGCTTTCACCCCATAAAAGCTAAATAAGCATATCACATCGGAACACAGATTGCAAGCATTTTTTCCGGTTTTTGCGAAAAAGCTTGAAATCACGAGATTTCCACGGTTTTCCCGGCTTGCAGGAAGTACAGCGCCTTCCGTGTCACCGCCTTTTCCAGCACCCGTTCCAGCGCCAGAGAGTACGCCGCCAGCTGGCCCCGGTACAGCTCCGCGTGCTGTGCCACATCTTCCTCCGTCTGTACAAAGTCGGTCTTAAAGTCCACCACCGTGATGCCCTCCGGCGTTTCAAACCAGCAATCCACCACACCTTGCAGCAGGATGCTGTCCTCCTCCGCGGCTGCCGGGTCATAATCCCGGGCCGGCATCAGCACCGTGAACCGATACTCCCGCGCCGCCGTTTCCGCCTGCCGCATTTCCTCAGCCAGCGGGGATTCCAGAAAGCGCCGCAGAGCGGGAACGTCCACAGCCGCCGCCTGCTCCGCCGTCAGCTTGGCTTCCAGCCGCAGCTTTTCCACCTGTCCGGGCACATCCAAATTTTGCAGATCCAGATACTGCAAGACAAGATGGGTGGCGGTGCCCCGCTCCGCCGGTGTCAGTCCCTTTTTCTCCCGGCGGAATTTCGGCTGGACAAGGGGCCGGATATAGGGCGTGTGGTAGGCATCTTCCGCGATCTCCTGATCCAGCGCCCGGCCCTTTAGCTGCGTGGCGGTGAGTTTGGCGGGGAGAGTTGTTTCCCGCTGATAGGGATACCGGAAGGTCAACAGCGCCGGGTCAAAGAGCGTTTCTCCTACATCCTCCTCCGTGTCGGATACAGCCGTCCGGGGCAGCTCCCCGTAGTCATTGCCATCATGGATGAACACCTGCCATGGGGCGGTATCGCCGGTATACAGACCGCCCGCCATCACCCCGGCCATATCCCGCAAAGGCGCGGCCTCCGGGCGGCACAGCAGCGGCAGTAAGATCCAGTCTCCGAAGCACTTTCCCTCCGCCACAACCTCCGGCATCACGGGACAGGCCGCGGCGGCGGTCAGCTTTTGAAGGCGCTTTTCCGCGCCGTACAGTGCGTCTACCAAAATCAGCTTTTCCTTTGGCCGGGTCATGGCCACATACAGGATCCGCTGTTCCTCCGCAAGATTTTCACGGCGAAGCTTTTCTTCCAGCGCCAACCGGGCCATGGTGGGATAGCGGATCTTCCGCTTCAGGTCGATGCACAGAGGGCCAAGGCCCAGTGCCGGGTGCACCAGCACCGGCGTATCGAAATCCTGCCGGGAAAAGGCGTGCTCCAAGTCGCAGAGGAACACGATGGGAAATTCCAGGCCCTTGGATTTGTGAATACTCATCATCTGAACGCCGCCGCTCCCTCCAGCGGTTTTCACGGCAGGGGCCTGCCCGGCATCAATGAGCCGCCGGAGCTGTGTGATGAAGGCGAACAGCCCCCGGTAGCCGCTGCTCTCAAAGCGCTCGGCGTGGCGGGTCAGGGCCACCAGATTTTCCTGCCGGACGCCGCCCTCGTCCATAGCGCCGAAGATGCCCGGCAGATGCAGCGTATTGTAGATGTGCCACAGCAGGCGGCACACGCTCATGTCTGCCGCCGCGTCCCGCAGTCCGGTCAGCGTTGTCAGGAACGCTTGTACGTCCTCGCCGCCGTCCGCCAGCAGAGCGTCATAGAAGTCTCCCTCCCGGTCACGGCTGCGGATCTCCGCCAGACGGTCCGGCGTAAAGCCGAACACCGGGGAGCGGAGCACGGCGATCAGCGGCACATCCTGCCGGGGATTGTCGACGATCTCCAACAGGGCCAGCGTGACAGCGATCTCCGGGGTCTGGTAGAAATCGCCGCTTTCCTCAAAGGAGCAGGGCACATCCCGCTCCGCCAGCGCTTGGGCGAAGGCGGCGGACCGGCTCCCTGGAGAGCGCATCAGGATCACGATGTCCTCCGGGCGGCAGGGCCGCAGCGTGCCGTCCTCCCCGGTGACGGGATAGCCCTCATCCAAAAGCTGACGGATATGCTGCGCCGTGAACCGGGCCTCCGCCAGCAGCCGTTTCACCGGGCGCTCATTTGCCGCCGACTTCTGATGGGCGGAGATGAGGTGGAATTCCGTTTCGCAGTCCTTCCGGGGCGGGTAGTACTCCGCGCCAAAGTGGAGGGACTCGTCCTCGCCGTATTCCATCTCTCCCATCTCTGCCGACAGGATGTTGGAGAAGACGAAATTGGCCGCGTCCAAAATCTCTCCCCGAGAACGGAAGTTTTTGGACAGCAAAATTTTGCGGTCCTCCCCTTCCGCCGCATTTTCAGCAGGTGTGAAGCGGCGGTACTTATCGAGAAAAATCGTAGGGTCCGCCAACCGGAACCGGTAAATACTCTGCTTTACGTCCCCTACGGTAAAGAGGTTTTTGCCTTCACGGGACACCGCCCGGAAAATGGCGTTCTGCACCTCGTTGGTGTCCTGATACTCGTCCACCAGGATCTCCCGGTAGCGGCCCGCCACCTGACGGCCCAGTTCCGTAGGCGCGCCGTCCCGCTCCACCAGCAGGCGAAGGGCCAGATGCTCCTGATCGGAGAAGTCGGCGCAGTTCATCCGCAGCTTTTCCGTCCTGTAAGCGTCGGAAAAGTCCGCCGTCAGCTTCAAAAGGGCCGTCATGGCAGGGGCCATGGTCTGAAGGTCCTCCATGGCTTCCGTATCGCTGACCGCCAGCATGGGAGCCAGCTTTTTGGCGGCAGTTTTGGCGTTCTCCCACAGCCCCTTCAGTCTCACGATCTCCGGGTCATCCGCCATTCCCTTCGGCGTGGTGAGCCGGAGGAATTCCAGTCCATCCAGAGAAACGCGGGCGGCCTCCCAGTTCTGTGCTGCCGCCAAGGGTGCGAAGCTGCGGCTGGCCCGCAGAAATTTTTCGCCGTATCCCTTATAGAGATCCCCGCCCACGGTGGACTGTCCCGCCCGCCGCAGCGCCTCCATGTGGTGAAATCCCTTTCGACGGATGACCGCCAGCAGCTCGGCGGCGTAGGGCGTTTCGTCGAATTCCCCGCTCCGATTTTCCCAGATCGTCCGATTTTCCGCGAGCCAGTGTTCGGGATCAGCGTGACTTTGCAGCTTTTCGTAGGTTTCCAGCACCAGATTCTCCAAGGCGCTGTCATCCCGGCCCGCGCCCAGCGTATCCGCCAGCAGCGCGCCGCCCTCGTCCAGTTCCTCGTAAAACCGCTCCAGTACCCGGGTCAGCACGCGCTGGCGCAGGAGCTTTGCGTCATTTTCGTCCAGCACCCGAAAGTCCGGCGTCAGGGTATAGCGCTCTCCCTCCTGTGCCAGAAGATGGGTGTTCTCCCGCAGCAGTGCCGTGCAGAAGGCGTCCACGGTCTTGATGTCCGCCTGATACACCCGCAAAAGCTGGCTGCGGAGGTGTCGGTCCTCCGGGGTCTCCGCCATCCGTTTGGACAGTTCGGCGGCGATCTTGCTCCGCAGCTCGGCGGCGGCAGCCTTCGTGTAGGTGATGATGAGAAAATTGTCGATATGGCAGTGGTCCTCCGTCACGTATCGGAACAGCCGCTCCACCAGCACCTTCGTCTTGCCGGAACCGGCGGCGGCGGACACCAGCAGGCTGCCGCCCCGGTTTTCCACCGCCGCTTGCTGCTGCTCCGTCAGTTTCAGCTTTGCCATGGGTCACCGCCTCCTTCCTCAAGTTCTTTCCAAAATTCCTCCGGTTTTACCGGCAGGATGTACCGCAGACGATCCCGATCCCGTCCATCCCGGAACTGACAGGCGGAGACCCAGTCGCAGAAACGGCACTGGCTGTCCTCCTCGCTGTGGCAGCAGGGGTCCGCGTCGATGTTGCCGCTGCGCAGTTCATCGGAGATCTGGCCCAGCAATTTGTCCACATACGTGCCCAGTTTTCCCAGCCGGGCGGCGGAGGCGAGGCTCCCGGAGAGATTTCCGTCCTTGCCGACCCGCAGCGGCAGATAATGGGGCTCCGTCAGGGCCTCATGCTCCATGGCCTGCAACACCGCCGGGTCCTCCAAGAGAAGTCCGGAGCGCTTCAGTGTCTTTTCCCGCTCCTTTTGCAGAGCTTCCTGAGAGATGCCCCGCTCCGCCGGCAAAATCTCGTCCCGTGCGGGGAGATACAGCACGCCCGCCGGTTCGATCTCTTTTCCAAAATATTCCGTTCCCTCCTTTTGCAGGGCAAAGAGGTACAGCAGCATCTGAATATCCAGTCCCATGCGGACGTTGGCCAGATCGAATTTCTTCTTGCCGGATTTGTAGTCCACCACCCGGAGGTACAGCTTATCGTCCTTGATCCAGCCGTCCACCCGGTCCACCTTGCCGCCTACCCGCAGTTCCCCGTCCGGACGGGAAATGGTGACGGCGGGCAGTGTTCCGTCCTTCCCTCCGAACCCCAGTTCGAAGGCCATGGGGACAAAATCCGAGTGGCGCAGTTCCTCCGCCACCTGGTCAATGATAGCGTAGGCGTTGGTCCGCAGACGGTTGAACAGATACCGGAACCGGGGGGTACGGTTCTGGAAATTGTGCAGCTCCTGTTCCGCGTATTGGTCGATATATTGTCGGGTCAGGCGGTGAAGTTCTTTGTTATCCACCGCAGCAAAGCCGCCCTGCCCCAGTACGTCTCGGGTGACGTTTTCCAGCAGATAGTGGAGAAACGTGCCTATCTGGGGTGCGTCGAAGGAGGCCGGTTCCCGGGGCTTGGCCCGCAGACCGTACTCCATGAAGTAGGCGAAGTGGCAGGAGCGCATCCGTTCCAGCCGGGAGGCGGTCATGGAAACCCGCTCTCCGTAAATGGCCCGGACTGCGGCGGGAGACAGACTGCCCCGTCGGGCCGCGGCGGCCCGCTCCATGGCGCTTAAATGCCGGGCACAGTCCGGCTCCTGCTGAAAATATCGCCACAGGGGGCCGTCGGGGTCCTGTCCCGCCATTTCCAGCGCAGGTTCAACGGCTGACAGGCGATATGCCTTGTCAGCTCGCTCGTGTTCCACACACAGCTCCGGGAATAGTTTCCGCAGCCGCTCCACCACAAACGCGGGGCGCAGTTCGCTGCCGGAAACATCCGTCACCGGATAGCTCACCGTCAGGCCCGCCGTGGGCTGGGCAAGCGCGGCGTAGAGGTTTTGCAGTTCAATGCCCATCCGTTCCATGCCGGTGGGGGCCAGCTCGACGCCCCGGAGGGCCAGCGCCTGACGGTCATCCTCGTTCAGCAGGCCGCCGCTCTGACCGGGGTCCGGCAGCACGTGGTCATTGGCTCCCAGCAAAAAGAGGTAGCTTGTGGTATGCCGGTCATTCCGGGTGATCTCACTGACGGACACCTGATCCAAAGCCACGGGGATGGTACCCACGCTGTACTGGGTCAGCACCAGTCTGAACAGCCGCTCAAACTCGCTCTGTTCCAAGTGTTCTTCCCCTAAAATTTCCACAAACTGATCCAGCACACCGCAGAGGATCTCCCAAAGCTGAGCGGTCTCCTCCGCCTCCTGCATCCGGCCCGCCTCCGCCTGGGCGTGCATCCGCTCCGTCAGGGCCGTTTCCAGTTTCAGCTCCTCCATGAAACCGTACAGGGCCTCTACATAGTCCCGGGCCGTCTCCCCGGCCTTCAAGCCCGCCGCCAGACGCTCCAGCGGTTCCCGCACCCGGCGGCGCAGTTGATTTACCTGCGTCAGCACGGCCTGCCGCCGGTCGTTCCACGGCGCGCCGTAGCCGTCCGGGTTTTCCGTCCAATCCTCGTCACGGAGCCACGTCTGGCCGTGGATGTCCCATTTCAGAACATAGTTTTCCAGCAGGTCACATTCTTCTGCCGTCAGGCCCGCCAAACCGGTTTTCAGCCAGCGGAACATATCCTCGTACTCATAGCCGTTGGAGATGGAGGACAGCACGCCGGTCAGCAGGCTCAGCACCGGCTTTTCCAGAATGTCGCTGCGGCGGCTGAGATACACCGGGATCCCGTACCGCTCGAACACCGTTTCGATGGTCCCGGCGTACTCCGTCATATTCCGGGCCGCCACGGTGATGTCCCGACAGCGGCACTTCCCCGCCGCCAGCAGACGGCGGATGTCGGCGGCGGTCTGCTCCACCTCGGAATAGACAGTGGCGGCCTCCCGGAGCCGGATGGCGGTGCTGTCGCCCTCGTAGGGCAGATTCTCCCCGAAGAAATGGTGCTCCAAATGTCCAAGTGCTGACGGGTCCTCATTTGTTAAGGATAGTAGCTTTACAGGTTTCCCCTCAGAAGCGGCCAACCGCTCCAGCATGGACATGGTTTTCAGCGTGGGTTCAAAGATCTCCTCCCGGCTGTTGACCTCCCCCAGCAGCGTGACCGTGACAGACCGGGCCTGCCGCAGAAAAACCGCCAGCGCCCGGCGCTCCTGGGCGTTGAAATAGGTAAAACCATCGATGAAAATGTCCTTGCCCCGCACATAGCCGGACTCCTCCAAATGGTCGCAGAGCTTGGTCATCCGGTCCCGTGCGTCCAGGCCGGGACGGCGGAGCCGGGCCTCATAGGCGGCGTAGAGCAGGCTCAGATCCGTCAGTTTGTCGTGGGTGGAGCCGTCTATGTCCTGCGCCTGCCGGTACAGGATCTCCGGGGTCACCTCGTAGCTTCGCAGTTCGTCGAACAGCGCCAGCATCTGTTCCAGAAAGCCCACCTTCTGCGAGGGCTTCCGATACACGGTCATCTGAGGGGCCGTTTCCAGCAGCGCCCGCTGGAGCGTCAGCAGCTTGCCGCCGTTGTCCAGCGTTACATCCGCGATGCCGCCGGTGATGCTCAGCACCCGCTCGCCCAGCCGCCGAAAACTCAGCACCTCGGCATGACGGCTGGCGGTATCGCCGCAGGCGCGGCACACGTCCACCTCCGCCTGATGGGAGGCGTGCTCCGGCACCAGCAGGATCTGCTGGCTGCTCTCCCCCAGCTCCGCCATCCGCCGCAGTATGGTATCCGATTTTCCCGTTTTGGCACGGCCGATCAAGATCGTCAGCATAGTGACCTCCCGCAGTTTGTTTTTTCCCATTCTATCACAACGCCGCCGCCAAAAACAGACCCGATTGCCTTTTTTTCGCCGCCATGCTACAATGGCTTCGCTATGAATTCTGACATACAGGAGTGATCGTCATGCCCCATATTCCACAGGGCACCACGGATACCGTGGCCCTCGAGCTGTTTGATCCGGCGCTGGACGCCGCCCTGCGCCCCTCCCCGGATTACGATGTGAGCCGCTGGCTCTATGTGCCCAACACCTATTCCGAATACCGTTATATTCTGGGCACCCGCGGCCAAAAGCCTCTGATCTGCGTGGGGATCAACCCCTCCACCGCCGCGCCGGACGCGCTGGACCCCACCCTGCAGTCCGCCCAGCGCATCGCCCTGAACAACGGTTACGACAGCTTTCTCATGTTCAATGTCTACGCCCAGCGGGCCACCCGGCCGGACGATATGGAGCGGGTGTGCAACAGCGCTCTCCACGAAGAGAACCGGAAAGCCTTCCGCTATCTTCTCTCCCTTTCGGAGACCCCTGCTATCTGGGCCGCCTGGGGGAACATCATCGAAAAGCGGGATTACCTCATGGACTGTATGCGGGATTTCGCCGCTGACGGTCAGGCTGCAAACGCTCAATGGTTCACCGCTGGGCCGCTTCTGAAATCCGGCCATCCCCACCATCCCTTATATCTGAAATCCACTACTGCATTGCAGCCCTTTGATATTGACGCTTATCTGCACCGCTGATCCAGCCGCCCGTCTGGATTTCCGGGCGGGCGGTTTTTATCTTTGCCCTCCCTTGTCAAAAAAACACAAAAGCCCTCCGCTGAACAACGCCGAATTTTGGTGAAGCGGCGGCAGATTGGTTATTGAACATTCAATTTTGACGTGTATAATGAATTATTATTCATGTGTCTTCATAGGAGGCTGCTTATGAAAACCTACAACTTTAAATATGGACATGGGTCTGTGTCCCTTTCCCTGAACGAAGCGGATATTCTGGCGGAGCTGCATGGAACAGAGACGCCACCCATCAGCGACATCCGTTCTGCCCTGTTCGCCTCGCTGGAGCAGCCCATCGACAGCGCGCCTCTGCGCCAGCGGGTCCGCCCCGGAGATCGGGTGGCGCTGGTGATCAGTGACATGACCCGATTCTGGATGCGGCAGGATCTGGTGATCCCCCATCTCGTTGACTATCTCATCGACGAATGCGGCGTACAGCCGGAGCATCTGACCATCGTGGTGGCCAACGGCACTCACATCGGCGGCGATGAGCAGGAACTGCGGACACTGGTCACCGACGGGGTCTATAACCGGGTCCGTGTGAAGAATCACGACTGCGAGGCCAAGGATCTTGCCTATCTGGGCACTAAGCCCCATGAGACACCGGTGTGGATCGACCGCACTGCCGCAGAAGCGGATCTGGTGGTCTGTTTAGGCGCCGCCACCCATCATGTGATGGCCGGCTTCGGCGGCGGACGGAAGAGCATCCTCCCCGGCATCAGCGGTTTGGAGACCATTCGCCACAACCACGCCTATTCGCTGGACAGCACCAAGCTCCGCACCAATCCCGCCATCGGAAACGGCGTGTTGGCGGGAAACCCGCTGCACGAGGATATGTGCGAGGCGGCGTCACTGGTGAACAACCTCTTCATGGTAAATCTGGTGATGAACGCCGACATGAAGCTCTCGTATATCTTCTCCGGCCACTATCTGACCTCCTGGGAGCGGGCCTGTACTGCCGTGGATGACATTTACCGGGTGGATATTCCCTGCCGGGCAGACGCCGTGGTCACCAGCTGCGGCGGCTTTCCCAAGGACATCTCCCTCTATCAGGGCACCAAGACCATTGACAATGTGGAATCCGCGTTGAAGCCCGGCGGTACGCTGGTTCTGATGATCGAAGCGCCGGAGGGCGGCGGCCCCGCCGAGTACTTCGACTGGAGCAAGAATTTACAGGACGGCTCCATTGAGCAGCGTCTGCGGGAGGCCTTCACCGTGGCAGGCTACATCTTCTTTCTGAACTGTGAGCAGGCCCAGCGGTACCGCATTTTCATGTATTCCTCCATTGATCCCCAGACCGTTGCCCCCATGGACATTCACGCCTTTTCCGATATGGACGCCTTACTGAAAGCCGCGGAACTGGACGGAAAATCCACCTATATCATTCCCAACGGGTCCACTGTGATCCCCCGGGTGAAAGGAGAAACGCTATGAGACCTGTAAAATCATATATCGCCAAGCGATTTCAGAATTCCGACGCCGGACTGAGTCTGGACACCGACGCGCTGGCCCGGTATTCGGATATCATTGATCTCAGCATCGGCGACACGGACTTTATCACCGATGACGCCATCATCGACACCGCCTTCCGGGAAGCCAAGGCCGGGTACACCCACTATGGAGATCCGAAGGGTGATCCGGAGCTGATCCGCTCCGTCTGTGACGCATGGCAGACGGATTTCAAGCAGCCCCTCTCCCCGGATCACGTTCTGGTCACCGCTTCCAGCAGCATGGGAATGGCGCTGGTGATGCTGTCCGTTCTGGACCCCGGTGATGAGGTCATCGTCTTTTCCCCCTACTTCTCCCTCTACCGCACCCAGGCGGAACTGGCCGGCGGTGTGTGCGTGGAGGTCCCCACCTATGCTAATGAGGCGTGGGCCATTGACGAAGCCCGTCTCCGGGCGGCCATCACCCCCCGTACCAAGCTTATCGTGTTCAACAATCCCTGCAACCCCACCGGCATGGGCTATGACCGCTCCACGCTGGAGCTGCTGGGCCGGGTGGCGGAGGAGCATGACCTGCTGATCGCGGCGGATGAGATCTATACCACCTATCTCTATGAGGGGGACTTCATCCCCCTCCGCACGATCCCAGGGCTTGCCCACCGGGTCATCACCCTGAACAGCTTTTCCAAGAATTTTCTCATGACCGGCTGGCGGGTGGGCGTAGCCATCGCGGAGCCGGAGCTTCTGAACGTCATGAGCAACATCAACAACTCCCTGATCTATACGGCCCCTTCCATCTCCCAGCGGGCCGCCATACAGGCGCTGGCGATCCGGCAGACCATTCGTGAGAAATACGTTCTGGCCTACCGGGACCGCATTTTCTACGCGGCGGACCGGATGGAGCAGATCCCCTACCTCAGTCTGGTACGGCCCAAGGGCACCTTCTACCTCTTCCCCGGCATTGAGAAAACCGGCCTCAGCGCCGAGGACTTCTGTCAGGCGCTCCTGGAACGGGCCCATGTCCTGGTCACACCCGGCACGCTGTTCGGCAGCACTGGCGCCGGACATTTCCGCATTGCGTGTACGGTGGGGCTGGACCGCCTGAAGGAAGCCTTTGACCGGATGGAGGGCCTGTCCTTCTGACGGCAATTTATTCGCATGTTGTGAATATTTATAAATATTCATTCAGCAAGTTTCCGATTATATACAGTTTGCCTATTGATTTTAGCTGAATATTGCGTATAATCATACGTATAAACAGAGTTGATTCAATAATCACTCAGGATTTGGAGGATAACATGAAAAAGAATACATGGAAAAAGCTCATGTCTCTGGCGCTGGGCGCCATGATGATGCTGTCTCTGCTGACCGGCTGCGGCAGCAAAACTGAAGATTCCGCTCCGGCGGACAGCACCCCGGCTGAGGAAACCCCGGCAGAACCGGCCGCAGCGGCAAGTCTGCTGGAAAAGGTCAAGACCAGTGGCAAGCTGGTAGTGGGTACGGAAGCCCAGTACGCTCCCTACGAGTTCAAGGATCTGAATGCTAACTTCGCAGGCTGCGATATGTGGCTGGCCCAGCAGATCGCCGATCATCTGGGCGTGGAACTGGAAGTGGTGGATATGTCCTTTGACGGCATCATCCCCGCCGTGAAGTCCGGTCAGGTGGATCTGGGCATCGCCGCCTTCACCAAGACCCCTGAGAGAGCCGAGGAGATCGACTTCAGCGACCTGTATGAGAAAAGCGCTCAGCTTCTCATTGTAAAGGCAGGCAACGCGGACCTGTATTCCACCAAGGAATCTCTGGCAGGCCAGAAGGTCGGCGCGCAGAAGGGCACCATCCAGTCTCAGCTGATCCAGACCGCTCTGCCTGACAGCGAGCTGTTCGAGCTGGAAAAGTATCCCGCTCTGGCGTTGGAAGTTCAGAACGGCAACATCGCCGGCCTGGTGGTGGATCAGGCTGTGGGCGAATCTCTGATCGCCACCAGCAACGGCGGTCTGGAAGTCTCCAACTTCGCCTTCACCTCTGAGGAAGCCTCCTTCGGCAAGGCCGTTGTGGCCGCCAAGGGCAGCGAGGATCTGCTGGCAGAAGTCAACACCGTCATCAATCAGGTGGTCAATGACGGCAGCTACCTGAAGGCTTATGACGAGGCTGTGGAGCTGGCAGCCAGCATGGGTCTGTAAAATAAATACCGATTCTGATTAGAACCAAGCACGGACGCGCGGGGAACCAATTCTGGTTCCTCGCGTGCCCGCCTGATATTTGCCGGATACCGGCACACAAACAAGGAGGAATTCTCCCATGGCCTTTTTGGAAACCATGGCAAAGCTGATAGAACGCTACAACAGCTTTTTCACCGAAGGCATCGTCAACACGCTCATCATCGCCGCCTTCTCCGTTCTGTTCGGCGCGATACTGGGCACCCTGATGGCCTCTCTGCGGATGTGCCGCATCCCTCCCCTGCGGTGGATCGCGGTGGCGTACATCGAGTTTGTCCGCGGAACGCCGCTGATGGTGCAGCTCATGTTTATCTTCTACGGTCTGCCTATGATCGGCATTACCATTCCTAACATTCCCTGGATTCCCAACTTCTCCCGGTTCGCCGCCGGTATCGTGGCTATGAGCATGAATAGTTGCGCCTATGTAGCGGAGATCATCCGTTCCGGTATTCAGGCTGTGGACGGAGGACAGATGGAGGCCGCCCGGAGCGTTGGCTTCAGCAGCGGTGAGGCCATGCGGCTGGTGGTCCTCCCTCAGGCCATCCGCAATATTCTCCCGGCGTTGGGCAACGAGTTCGTCACCGTCATCAAGGAATCCTCCATCGTCTCCGTGATTGGCATTGCCGACCTGATGTTCCGCACCAATGACGTGATCGCCGTGACCTACAAGAATCTGGAATGTCTGGCTGTGGCGGCGCTGTGCTACTTCGTGCTGACCTTCGTCAGCGGCCGAGCGGTGTCTCTGGCGGAAAGGAAGCTGTCCCATGGAAAATAAGCGTGAAATTCTGAAGGTTGTGGACCTGCAAAAAAAATTCCACAAGCTGGAGGTCCTCAAGGGGATCAGCACCACCTTCCACGAAAACGAGGTGGTCTCCATCATCGGTCCCAGCGGCGGCGGCAAGTCCACCTTCCTCCGCTGCCTGAATCTGCTGGAGCAGCCCACCTCCGGCCAGATCCTCTTTGACGGCACGGACATCTGCACCATCAAGGGCAAGGCCATCGACCACTGCCGTCAGCGGATGGGCATGGTATTCCAGCAGTTCAACCTGTTCAACAACATGGACGTGATGCACAACCTCACCGCTGCCCCGGTGCGCATTAAGGGGATGTCCCAGTCCGACGCACAGGAGAAGGCCTTGGAGCTTTTGGCAAAGGTGGGTCTGGCCGACCGGGCCGACGCCTATCCCAGCCAGCTTTCCGGCGGCCAGAAGCAGCGGATCGCCATTGTGCGTTCCCTGATGATGGACCCGGAGGTCATGCTGTTCGACGAGCCTACCAGTGCTCTGGACCCGGAGATGATCGGTGAGGTGCTGGACGTGATGAAGGATCTGGCGGAGAGCGGTATGACCATGATCGTGGTGACTCACGAGATGCGCTTCGCCCGGGAGGTCAGCAGCCGTACCATTTTCCTGGACGGCGGCGTCATCGGCGAGGATAAGCCCTCCCACGAGCTGTTCTCCCACCCGGAAAGCCCCCGGCTCGTCACCTTCCTGAATAAAGTTCTGTAAAACCTGTAACAGCCCGTGCGGATCAATTCCGCACGGGCTGTTGTCATTGTCTTGACAAAGGCAACCCCCGGCTATGCCGGGGGAGAAAAAGAGCTTATAGCG